>WNGB01001799.1_pt1 | contig 35295 bp, 25 predicted proteins | sample 5400681 | NCBI WGS metagenome assembly WNGB01 (sample SAMN13153367, study PRJNA577476) | soil metagenome | isolation source: 115 cm soil or saprolite under grassland replicate 2 | place: USA:California | collected 2016-06-15 | reverse complement strand
GACCTCGTCCAGCAGGAACACCGGGTTCATGGTCCCGGCCTCCTTGATGGCCCGGACGATGCGGCCGGGCTGGGCGCCGACGTAGGTGCGCCGGTGCCCGCGGATCTCCGCCTCGTCGCGGATGCCGCCCAGCGCGACCCGCACGAACTTGCGGCCCATGGAGCGCGCCACCGACTCGCCCAGCGACGTCTTGCCGACGCCCGGCGGGCCGACCAGCGCGATGATCGTGCCGGCGCCGCGACCGCTCCGTGGCTCGATGCCGCGATCGGCGCGCAGCTTGCGCACGGCCAGGTACTCGATGATGCGGTCCTTCACGTCCTCCAGACCGGTGTGATCGGCGTCGAGCACCTCGCGTGCCCCGCCGATGTCGAGCCGGTCCTCGGACTTCTTGCCGAACGGCAGCTCGGTCACGGTGTCGAGCCAGGTCCGGATCCAGCCGTGCTCGGGGTTCTGCTCCGGGGTCCGCTCCAGCCGGTCGATCTCACGCTCGACGGCCTTGCGCGCCTCCTCGGGCAGCGAGGCCTCTTCCAGCTTCCTGCGGTAGCTGGCGATCAGGTCCTCGTCGTCGTCGCCGAGCTCGCCCAGCTCCTTGCGGATGGCTGCGAGCTGCTGTCGCAGCAGGAACTCGCGCTGGCTCTTCTCCATCCCCTCGGACACGTCCCGACGGATGCGGTCCTTGATCTCCTGCTCCGCGAGCGTGTCGCGCGCCCAGGCCAGGACCTTGGCAAGGCGCTCCTCGACGTCGACGGTCTCCAGCAGCTCGACCTTGCGCTCGAGGCTGAGGTCGGGCGAGTAGACGGCGGTGTCGGCGAGCTGACCGGGGTCCTCGACGCCACGCAGGGTATCGGCGATCTGCTGCGCACCGCGCGACTCGAGGATGTTCTCGACCACGGCGCGGTACTCGCGCGCCAGCTCACGGGCCCGCCGGCTCGGCTCCGGCTCGTCGATCCGCTGGGTCTCGACCCAGGTGGCGGCGCCGGTGCCGGCCACGCCAGCCGCGATCTCGGCGCGGTGCAGGCCGCGGACCACGATCGCCATCTGCCCGCCGGGCAGCTCGCCGGCGTCCTCGATCTTGGCCACGGTGCCGATGCGCGCGTACCGTTCGCCGATCTTCGGCACGAGCACCAGCAACTGGCCGGCGTCTCTGGCCGCCTGCGTGGCGGCGCGGGACTCCGCGGTCTCGAGGGTGGCGGTCACGACCATGCCAGGCAGGACGACGCCGCTGGTCAGGGGGAGCAGCGGCAGGGTCTCGACAGAAAGCTCAGGCATTCGTTCTCCAGATCAGGTGGGGTGCGTCTCCCCGCACAACGCCGACCCGTCCGGGGCAATTCCCTGCCAGGCCAAAAGGTTGAGGCGTCCGACCTTCGGGGCCTCGACTATCTGCCCCAGGCGCCCCGGAGGTGCTCCGTCACCTGGTAGAGGACCCGCTGGTCGACGCCGCCGATCAGGCAGTAGACGGTGCCGTGGGAGCTCCACCAGATGCTCCCGATCGTCCCCCACCTGGCCGCCTCGACGCCCGGATCGCTGCTCGGCCCGCGCGCGCTGCCCATCTCGGGCAGGTGGCCCTTCCAGCGCAGGAACGTCATCCGGTGGCCGGCAACGTCACGGTACTCGGTCACGGCGGCGAGGTGGCCGGCCAGCATGCGGCTTCCGGCTCCCTGGACGCGGTAGCCGAAGGCGGCCAGATCGGGCGTCTCCGCGGACGGTCCGAGCACGGCCGTGAGCCGCGCCTGGGTCGAGTCGTCCCACTGCATCATCAGCGGCCTGGTGCGGTAGGCGGCCCATGCCGCGGTCAGCGGGCTCGCCGGGGCCGGGGCAGGCACCAGCAGCATGGTCGCGGCCAGCATCGCGGCGGCCAGCCCGGCCGCGGCGCCCAGCGACAGCCAGTGCCGGCGCCGGGAGCGATGCTCCGACCCCCGCGCCTCGGCGCGCAGGGCCCCCATGATCCGGGCCCTGGTGGTGTCGGGCATCGGCACGACCGTCGAGCGCACCAGGGAGGTGAGCTGGCGGTCCAGCAGGGCCCGGGAGGCGCAGGCGCTGCACCGGGCGACGTGCTCGCGCGCGGCCACCGCCTCGTGCGGCTCCAACTCGCCGAGGCTGAAGGCGGTCAGCCGGTCCTGGAACTGCTCACAGGTCATCGGCTCGCACCCTTCCCAGCTCGGGCGTGAGCAGCCGCTCCAGGCGGCGGCGGGCCCGGTGCAGGCGCGACAGGATCGTGCCCCGGGGCACGCCCATCACCTCGGCGGCCTCCGCGCACGACAGCCCGTGGATGTCGACCAGTGTGACCGCGATGCGAAATTCCTCCGGGAGCTGGGCGATGGCCCTGCGGACGCTCTCCCGGTCCAACTCTCGTACGGCCTGCTCCTCCGGGCCGGGCTCGTAGCTCGGCGGCTCCACGCTGGGCTCGTCAGGCGAGTCCAACCAGACCAGTGGCAGGCGGCGATCCCTGCGGTACTGCGTGCAGAACAGGTTGTACTGGATGCGCAGCAGCCAGGCCTTGCAGTTGGTGCCAGGCTTGAACGTCGAGAACGAGCGCAGCGCTCGGAGCATGGTTTCCTGGGTGAGGTCCTGCGCCGCGGCGCGTTGGCCGGTCAGGCGCAGGGCAGCGTCGTACAGCGTGTCCATATGCGGTACGGCGGTCGCCTCGAACCCGGCCAGCTCCACTGGCGACGACTCCCTCCTGTCGGCTCGGGCGGACTCGCCACTCCTGATCTCAGGAACCGCGAGGCCGCCCGGCCGATTCCCAGGCGCACGCGCCGGCCATGGCCGGCACGCGCTGGCTCCGGACCTTAGCCCGCCACCGCCGCGGTGGAGCTGTCGGTCCTGGGCCCGGCGAGGCGCCGCCTGCGGCGCCGCCGCGAGCTGGGCTTGCGCGTCCCCTGGGCGGCGTCCTCGCCCCCGGCGGCCTTGGCCCCCGCGGGCCGGCTGGCGGCCCGCCTGGCCGCCGCCATCTCGACGGTCGGCAGCTCGAACAGGTCGACCAGCATCTGGCTGGTGGAGTAGACCTCGGGGATCGGCTCGCCGGCCAGGCCGAGATGCTGGCGGATGAGGTCGGCGGTGGCGGCCTCGTTCCAGGCCACGAAGGTGATTGCCACGCCAGCGGCGCCGGCCCTGCCGGTGCGGCCGATCCGGTGGACGTAGGCGCGCTCGTCCTCGGGGGTGTCGTAGTTGACCACGTGCGACAGCCCGGCGATGTCCAGCCCCCGGGCTGCGACGTCGGTGCACACCAGCACGTCCAGCTTGCCCTTGCGGAACGAGCCCATGACCCGCTCACGCACCACCTGCGGAAGGTCGCCGTGGAGCGCGCCCGCGCGATACCCGCGCTCGAGCAGGCCCTGGATGGTCCGCTCGACCCCGCGCTTGGTGCGACGGAACACGGCGACGCGGTCCCGGTTGGGGGCGTCGAGCAGGCGGCAGAGAACCTCGAAGCGGTTGAGCGGGTGGACCTGGAAGAAGTACTGCTCGGTGGCGGGCACCGTGGCCCCCTCGCCCTCCGGCTCGGCGTGGACGAAAGTCGGCTGCTTGGAGTAGCGCCGGGCCAGTGCCACCACGGCCTTCGGCATGGTCGCCGAGAACAGCATCGTCTGCCGGTGCTTCGAGGTCGTGTCGATGATCGACTCGACGTCAGGCAGAAAGCCGAGGTCGAGCATCTCGTCCGCTTCGTCCAGCACCAGCACACGCAGGGCGTCGAGCTGGAGGCTGCCCTGCCGCAGGTGGTCCAGCAGCCGTCCGGGGGTGCCGACCACCACGGGAGCGCCCTCGTTCAGGTCGACGATCTGCGGGCCCATCGGGCGACCGCCGACGATCGCGGCGACGCGGACGCCCGCTTCGCGGCCCGCCTTGGAGATGTCGGCGGCCACCTGGAGGCACAGCTCACGGGTGGGGACGATGACCAGCGCCTGGACCGCGTGCTCGCTGGTGTCGACGTCCTGGACGATCGGTATCCCGAAGGCGAGCGTCTTGCCGGTGCCAGTTCGCGCCTGGCCGATGAGGTCGACGCCGGCCAGGGCCAAGGGCAGGCAGAGCGTCTGGATGGGGAAGGGGTGCTCGACGCCGATGCGTGCGAGCGCGGTGAGGGTGGTAGGGGTTGCGCCGAGGTCGGCGAAACTGCGTTCAGGGGTGTGACTGGTTGAGCTGCTGTGGCTGCTCGGTGTTCTACTCAGACCGGTGCCTCCAAGAAGTGTACGGACATACATCAGGGGGGGCTCCCTCCCGGGGAGCCTGCCCTCCTGACTGCCCAGTGTATCTGCCCTCAGCGATCTGCGTGTCCGGAGCGGCGGGAACGGGTGGATAGAGGCGTCAATACCGCGGGATTCGGGGATCGACTACCAGGCTCCATTCGTCGATGCCGCCGGCGAGGCTCCTCGGGTGCGACCAGCCGCTGGCCTTGAGCCACATGGCCGCCTGGGCGCTTCGCATACCCGAGTGGCAGTAGATCACCACTTCCGCGTCCTTGGGGATCTCGGCGGGCGCGCGCTCGACGAACTCGCCGAGGTCCAGGTGCAGCGAGGGGTCGATGGCCGCGATCGCCCGCTCTTCGGCGGTGCGCACGTCGACCAGCAGGGGAGGCGCCGGCCCGTCCATCTCCAGGGCCAGTTCCGCCGGGTTGACCTCCTCGAGCAGGGGGTGGCCGCCCAGCATCAGCCCGCGCCCTCGGACCAGCAGTCAGGGCAGTAGAACTTGACCAGCTCGGGCGCCTGCTCGATCAGCTCCTCGGGATGCTGCTGATCGGTGTCTGCGGCCGCCTCCGACACCTCGACGAACGCCCCGCACGAAGCGCATTCGACCAGCTTGGCTGCCACGTCTCCCCCCTTGATCGATCGGCTCGACCGCCTGCCGTCCGGGCTCGGCCCCAATCGTACTGCCTGGCTCGGCGCGACCCGCCCGCTACGGTAGGCTTGGCGCGGTTTCCTGTGGTCAGCATCCCGCCCGCCGTGGGCGGGAGCCTTCGAGGAGGTCGCCAGTGGCCAGTCCGGCCGAGGTCTTCCAGGCGCTGCGCGAGGCCCATGCCAAGGCCGACGCCGACGCCGCCGCCGCGCTGTACGCATCCGACGCGGTCTACTACGAGCCGGACAACGCGGCCCACCGCGGCCGCGACGAGATCCGCAACTACCTGGCCGCCTACTTCGCCAGGCGCGGCCCGGTCGAGGTCACGGTCAAGCGCGAGGTCCACGCCGACTCGTCGGTGCTGGCCGAGTGGACCAGCTCCTACACCGAGGCCGGCCGGCGCTGGTCCGGCACCCCCGGCGTGTCCGTGGTCGAGCTGGGGCGCGAGGGCATCAGCTACCACCGCGACTACCAGTAGCCAGGAGCGGCCGTCACGCCCGGGGGGCCCGGTGTGCTCAGCCGCGGCGGGTGGCTCTGGAGCGCCCCGAGGCCCGCCCTCAGCGCGAGGCGAAGCCGACCCGCTTCTCGGGGTTCTCCTCGCCGATCTCGATGTAGGCGAGCTTGTCGGTCGGGATGCCGACCCGGCGGCCCCTGCTGTCGGCCAGCCACAGGACCACCCGGGTCTCGGTGGCCAGGGCGTCCTCCACGAGCTTGGCCACCTCTTCAGCTGACTGGTCGATGTCGACCTCGAGTTCCTTGGGGTTGTCGGTGACCCCCAGCTTGATCTCCATCGTTCCCAGGTCCTCCTGCTCGTGTCGGGCCGCGCGCGCGGCGGGTTGCCGCGCGAGCGTAGCAGGACCGGGCGGAACGGAACCGCCCGCCGCGGTGTAGAGGAGGTGACGTCGAGCGCCTTCCGGGAGGCAAGCCATGCAGCGCCACAGCTCCAAGCTCAGTGGCCGCCCCGCCGCCATCCTCGGCCTCGGGCTCGCGCTGCTGGTGGCCGGGTGCGGAGGCCCAGACCGCCATGGGCCCGAGGAGGGCGCCGCCGGCCCGCGGACCGCAGCCCAGGCGACGGTCACCGACCTCGTCTACGCGGCGGACCTCGAGCACGGGCGGCTCCAGGTGGTCGGCCCGGGCGGCCGGGTGCTGCGGACGCTGCCCGCCGGTGTGCCGAGCCCCGACTGGCGGACCCTGTACGTGGCCGAGGGTGGAGCGGAACGGACCACGGTGAGGGCCGTGGATGTCGCCACCGGCCGCCAGCTGCGGTCGACCACCGTCGCGGGCAGGTTCCGGCTCCCGGTCGTCGGCGCCGCCGGAGTCCCGGACGGGCTCTCCGGCGACGGCGGGACCCTGGCGCTGGGCAACCTCGCCGACGCGCCGGTGAGCCGCTTCGCCATCCTGCCGACGGACTTCTCCAGGCCGCCCGAGCTGGTCGACCTGCCGGGCGATTTCGAGTACGACGCGCTGTCGCCGGACGGTTCGCGCCTGTTCGTGATCGAGCACCTGGCCGGTGCGGACCGCTCGCGCTACCGCGTGCGCTGGTACGACCGTCGCGCCGGGAGGCTGGACCCGACGGCGATCGTGGACAAGCGGGACGCGTGGGAGACGTCCATGGCCGGCTACCCGAACACTCGCGTGACGGCGCCCGGCGGCGAATGGGTCTACACGCTGTATCGCAACGCGGTTCACGGACCGTTCGTCCACGCCCTCAACGCCGAGGAGGGGTTCGCGTTCTGCATCGACCTGCCGCGGGGCCGGGGCGGCGACGATCGGACGGCGCGGCTGTGGACCCTTGTGCGCGACGCCACGGGCGGGCGGCTGTACGCGGTCAACACCGCGCTCGGCCTGGTTTCCGAGATCGACGGGCAGCAGTTCAGCGTGCTCCGAACCGCCTCGTTCGCGCCCGACCTTCCTCGAGTGGATGGGCCGCCCGCCCGGCCTGGCAGCGTGGTGCTGAGCGACGTCGGCGACGTCCTGCTGGTGGGCGGCCCGAACGGCGTGGTGGCGATCGGGACGGGGTCGCTGCGGGTGCAGCGCCGCGATCTCGCCGGCTGGGCGGTCGACGGGCTGGTGGCCAGCGCCGACGGCCGGCGCGTGTACGCGCTCAGCTCCGCGCGCGGTCGGGTGGTTGCGATCGACCCGGCCAGCGGCCGGCTGCTCGCCGAGCTCCCAGCCCCCGCCGCGACCCTCCTGCTCCGCGCCGCCGCCGCCTGACCGCAGGCGCCGTCGGCGAGGTGGTCAGGTGCCGCCGCCTGACCGCAGGCGCCGTCGGCGAGGTGGTCAGGTGCCGCCGCCGCCCCCCGCTGTGCCTCCGCGCATGTGGAAGAAGGCGGCCAAGTGTCGCACCGGCTTGGTAGGTTCCTGCGCCAGAGGACGCGCGCGAACGGAGGCGAGGCCGGTGGGCTGGGAGCTGGGCATAGCGGTCGCGGTGCTCGGAGGGCTGGTGGCGGGCTTCCTGCTGGCGCGCCGGGGCGGGCGGCTCAACCTGGCTGCCAGCCTGCTCGACCGGCGGCTGGACGGCATGTCCAAGGAGTTGGATCGCCGGCTGGTCGATCTCGACCGTCGCCTGTACCTCGGGCTGGACACGGTCCAGCACACCCAGGCCCAGGCCAGCGACGTGGCAGCCGACGTGCGTGAGCGGGTCGCTGTGGTGAGCGGCATCGCCCAGCAGGTCCTCGAGCAGGCGCGCGACCTCGGCAGGCTCGAGGACCTGCTGCGCCCCCCGCAGGCCCGCGGTGCCTTCGGCGAGGTGCTGCTCGAGCACCTGCTCGCCCAGGGTCTGCCTGAGGGGTGCTGGCGGACACAGCACGCCTTCCGCTCCGGCGCGCGCGTGGATGCCGTGCTGGTGCTCGACGGCGCCCTGGTGCCGGTGGACTCCAAGTTCCCGCTCGACGCGTTCGCCCGCATGGCGGCCGAGGACCAGGGCGACGCCGCTCGCGCCCTGCACCGCCGGGCCTTCGTCCGGGACGCCCTCCGGCACGTGGAGGCCATCGCCGACAAGTACATCCGCCCCGACGAGGGGACCTTCGACTTCGCCCTGTGCTACCTGCCGTCCGAGGCGGTCTACTACGAGTTCCTGCGCGAGGAGCCCGCCGGCGAGTCGGCGTTCCGCCACGCGCTCGGGCGGCGGGTGTTCCCGGTGTCACCGGCCACGTTCTACGCCTACCTCCTGTCGGTCGGCGTGGGCCTGCGCGGCCTGCGGGTCGAGGCGAACGCCCGGCGCGTGCTCGACGCGCTGTCGGCGCTGCGGGGCGACCTCGACCGCTTCCAGAGCGACTTCGAGGTGGTCGGCAAGCATCTCGGCAACGCGCGAACACGCTGGGAAGAGGCCGCCCGCGGGCTGGACCGCTTCGGTGACAGGCTCTCAGAGGTCTCCGACCGCGCCGGCGACGTCCAGGCCTCTCAGCAGGCGGAGGGGGAGCCGGAAGCCGCGGACCCGGACCCAGCGGTGGTGACGCCCCTCACGGGAACCGGCTGAACCAGATCAGCGACAGGCCGGCGCCGGCGACCAGCAGCAGCAGCGACGCCGCGGCGAAGACCACGGTCACCTCCTGCTTCTGCCGGACGAAGCCGATCTTCGAGCCGAGGTCCTGGTAGATGCCCTTCAGGTCCTTGCCGCTCGGCGCGACGAAGAAGCGGCCGCCCGTGGCCTCGGCCACGCGCCGCAGGGTGAACTTGTCGGGCGGTACCGGGATCCGGCGGAGCTGCCCCGTGGCCTCGTCGGGGACGTCGACCATGCCCGTGTCGGTGCCGAGCGAGATGGTGAACACCGGGACGTTGAGCTGGCGCGCGTGTCTGGCCGCGTCCAGCGGCTGGGTCCGGCCCTGGGTGTTCGACCCGTCCGAGAGGAGCAGGATCACCGTGGGTGGCTGCTTGCTCAGATCGGGGGCGACGGTCGTCGGGACGCCCTGATGGCCCTTGGGCCGGATCGTGGTCGTGGGGATCGACGTGGACGGCGGCAGCCTGGCCTCCAGCGCCCGCTCGATCGCGTCGCCCATGGCCGTCGGCCCCTCGGCGTGCAGCGACGCCAGCGCGTCCTTCACGGCGGTCCGGTCGGTGGTGGGCCGGGTGAGGATCTGTGCTGTACCCGAGAACGCCACCACGCCGACGCGGAACTTCTCCGGCAGCTCGCCGAGGAAGATCGTGGCGGCCTGCTCCGCCGCGATCATCCTGCTCGGCGCCACGTCGGTGGCGTTCATCGAGCCGGAGGTGTCCATCACCAGCATGACGGTGGCCTGCTCCTTGGGCGTCAGGGTGACCGCCTGGGGGCGCGTCAGCGCGAGCAGCAGCCCGCTCAGCGCCAGCAGGTACAGGGCTGGCGGCAGGTGGCGGCGCCAGCCCGGCGACCGGGAGACGACGTTGGCGAGCAGGTCGAGGTTGGTGAAGCGCACCGCGTAGCGGGTGCGACGCCGTTGACCGAGCAGGTAGGCGAGCAGCGCGACCGGGATCAGGGTCAGTGCCCAGAGGAATCCCGGCCACTCGAGCCTCATCGTGATCGCCGCGCCACGGTCGGGGTGCCGCCCGCCGGCCCGAGGACCCGGTGGCGCAGGTAGCCCGCGAAGGTTCGCAGCCAGTCGCCCTCCGTCCACAGCACGACGTGGTCCACGCCGGAGCGGCGTAGCTCGGCCCGCAGCTCGGCTCGCTCGGCCTCGGCGGCCGCGTTGAAGCGCTCCCGGAGCGCCCGCTGGCCGGTGTCGACGCGCAGATGGCGACCGGTCTCCGGGTCGACCATCCACAGCTCCCCGACGTCGGGAAGCTCCTGCTCGCGACGGTCACGGATCTCCACGGCGACCAGGTCGTGCCGCCCGGCCAGCGCCAGCACCGGGGCCTTCCAGTCGCGCGGCCCGCGGAAGTCGCTGACCACGAACAGCAGCGAGCGGCTGTGGATGAGCCGCCCGGCGCGGGACAGGCCCTCGCCGAGCGAGGTGGAGCCGCCGCCCTCGAGCTGCGGCTCGCGGCGCAGCGACGCGAGCAGGCCCATCAGCCCCAGCCGGCCCTGGCGGGGCGGAAGGGTCACAGGGTGGTCGTCGCCGAAGGTCACGATCCCCAGGCGGTTGCCGCGGCGGGTGGCGAGGTGGCCGACGGCGAGCGCAACGCCCTCCGCCACGTCCGCCTTGCGGCGCTCGGCGGTGCCGAAGGACATCGACGGCGAGGTGTCCATGATCAGCCAGCTCACCAGGGCACGCTCGGCGATCTGGTCGCGGATGTGGGGCTCGTGCGTGCGCGCGGTCACGTTCCAGTCCATGCGGCGCACGTCGTCGCCCGGCTGGTAGGGGCGGATCTGGGCGAGCTCGGTCCCGATCCCGACGGAGTTCGAGCGGTACTCGCCGGCCAGCAGCGCCTCCACCCGCCTGCGGACGACCACGTCGAGCGCACGCAGCAGCGCCTCCGGAGTCGGCCCGGGTCCTGGCCGGTCCGGGGTCCGGACCGGGACGAGTGGAATGCCGCCGGCAGCGCTCATGCGGTCGACTCGCGTGCCAGGTCGATGCGCGGCGCCGGGATCGAGGACAGTACCGCGGTGAGCAGAGCGTCGGCGGTGACCTCCTCGGCCAGCGCCTGGTAGGTGAGCACCAGCCGGTGGCGCAGCACGTCCTTGGCCACCTCCTGCACGTCCTGCGGCAGCGCGTACGGGCGGCCGCGTAGCAGCGCCAGCGCTCGGGCGGCGTGCACCAGGTTGATCGAGCCGCGAGGGCTGGCCCCGTAGCCGATGTAGGGCGCGATCTCGCCGACCCCGTACTGCTCGGGCAGGCGGGTCGCCATGCACAGCGCGACCGAGTACTCGGCCACCAGCCGGTCCACGTAGATGTCCCTGGTGGCGCGCTGGTATTCGTGGAGCCTGTCCAGCGAGAGCATCTGCTGGACGTCGGGCGGGTCCACCAGCGAGCGCTGGACCACGCTCATCTCCTCGCTGAAGTTCGGGTAGTCCACCAACACCTTCATCATGAAGCGGTCGACCTGCGCCTCCGGCAGGGGATAGGTGCCCTCGGACTCGATCGGGTTCTGCGTGGCCAGCACCAGGAACGGGTCCGGCGCCGGGTAGGTCGACTTGCCGATCGTGACCTGCCGCTCCTGCATGACCTCGAGCAGCGCCGACTGCACCTTCGCCGGGGCGCGATTGATCTCGTCCGCGAGCAGGAAGTTGCAGAAGACCGGTCCGAGCTCGGTGTCGAAGCTGCCGCTGTCCGGCCGGTAGATGCGCGTGCCGACCAGGTCCGACGGGACCAGGTCGGGGGTGAACTGCACGCGGTGGAAGGTGCCGCCGAGCACCTTGGCCACCGTCGAGATGGTGAGCGTCTTGGCCAGGCCGGGCACGCCCTCCAGCAGCAGGTGCCCGTTGGACAGCAGGGCGATCAGGACGCGTTCCAGCATCCCTTCCTGGCCGACGATCACCCGCTTGACCTCGAACAGCGCCGCCTCGAGCTGGGTATGTGCGGCCGCGGCCTCGCCGACCGCGGCCAGCCGTGGCTTGTGTTCAGTCACGGATACGGCTCCTTCCGGGGCGGGCCGGTGCCCTGGTAGGGCATGTGGCCTGCTCGGACCCAGGACACCCCTATATATCGGGGGCTCCAGGTGATGACTCGAGCTTGCCGGTGACCCGGACAGGTCGCGCTGCTCGGAGACGGGACGTAGAAGGAACGAGGGGCTGTCGACGTGGACAAGTCACACCATAGCGCCAGCGCCGCGATCCGGCATCACCCGGAAATGCGGCGGTCCCCCCGGAGGCCCCAAGGCCGGAGCGGTTGCCCCGGCCTTGTCCCACCATTTGGGCCTCCGGCGTGTCGCCGGCAACGGATACGCCTCGCGACCCCGGTCATCCGAGGGGCTGAGCCTCACCTCAGGACCGGGCCGTCCAGGGTCATCCTGCTGTGGGCGCATCCGCCGTGGTGGAGTCGTTCTACGCGGTCACCCTGAGAACTGTCTGAGAATGACATAGGGGAGTCTTAAGAAAACTGGTCCAAAGCCACGGGCCAGTCAGGGCCGACGTCCCGGGAGGCACTCTCAGGCGCGCCCCACGGGGATGAGCCTGCCGATCTGCTCCACCTGTTGCTGGAGGCGGCGGGCGACACCCTGGCGGACGGTGGCCGGCAGCTCGAGGGTCACCACCGAGCCGACGCCGAGCTCGGACTCCACAGCCACGGTCCCGCCGTGCAGCTCGGCGACCCACTTGACGATCGCCAGCCCCAGCCCCGATCCGGCCATGCCGCGCACGCTCGGTGCCCGCCAGAAGCGATCGAAGAGGCGCTCCAGGTGCATGTCCGCGATCCCGATGCCGGTGTCGGCCACCCGGACCTCGGCCCGCCCGTCGTGGACCGCCAGGCTCAGCTCCACCCAGCCCGCGGGGGTGTACTTGAGCGCGTTGTCGGCCATGTTCCAGATCGCGCGGCGGAGGTCGCCGCGGTCGCCGACCACCCAGGCCTCGGGCATGGGGCCGAGCCGGACCTCCACGGCGTCCGAGGCGTGGCGCAGCGCGTCCCGATGGATGTCGGCGACGAGGTGGTCGAGGCGGAAGTTGCGCCGCGGCGCCGACCTGGTGGCCGCTTCGAGCCTCGCCAGGGCCAGCAGGTCGCCGATCAGCGACTCCATGCGGCGCATCTCGGTGAGGACGTCGTGGAGCGCGGCGCTGCGGTCCTCCGGACGGGCGTCGGGGACCCGGCTCAGGAATTCGACGTTGGTGCGGATCGCCGTGATCGGCGTGCGCAGCTCGTGCGACGCGTCGGCCACGAAACGGCGCTGCGAGTCCAGCGTTGTCTGGAGGTCGACGTGCGAGCGCTCCAGCTCTCTCAGCATCTGGTTGAAGGTGAGCGACAGTCGGCCCAGCTCGTCCCGGGGGTTGTGGGGCTTGCCCTCCATCGGCAGCCGCCTGGTGAAGTCGCGGTCGTCGCCGATCTGCTGTGCGGTGGCCCGCATGCGGGCGAGCGGCCGCAGCAGGGCGGCCGCCAGTCCCGAACCGACCAGGGCCGCCACCAGCAGCACCGCGAGGCCTCCGCCGATCAGGATGCTGCGTAGCAGGCGCAGGGACGACTCCACACTGTCCAGAGAGCGGGCCACCGTGACCTCGCCGAACAGCGCCTTGGGCGGTTCCTTGTGGACGTCGGACGCGGGAAGGTTCGCCCGGCTGCCCTTCTCGCTCGGCGGCGCGGTCTGGTAGGCCTCGAACGGCTCGGAGTACACGGCCAGGGGGATGTGCAGGTCGTTGAGGTGGGCAGGGACCATGGTGACCCGGTTGTAGGCCACCCGCGGCAGGCGGATGTCGGCGTTCTCGTCGGTGTTGGGGCTCTTGGCGTCGATCCCCCAGCCCTTGCGGTCCTTCTTCTCGCCGCTGGCGATCTGCATCCACGTGCCGGGCTTCTGGTCGGGCGTCTTCCTGCCGAGCTGGCCGTTCTGGTGGATGTCGTTGGCGAAGTCGTAGGAGTAGAGCAACCGCCCGAGCCCCTGGCCCTGGCTCTGCACGGAGTTGGCGAACTCCTCGTGCAGCCGCCGGTCCACGTAGGTGTAGACGCCGAACCCGAAGGCGGTCAGCGCCAGCATCAGCAGCACCAGGTAGGCCAGGGTCAGCCTGGCGCGGAAGCTCATCTGGCGCCGTCCGAGTCTTCCCTGAGCACGTAGCCGACACCGCGGACGGTGTGGATCACCCGCGGCTCGCCCTCCGTCTCCAGCTTGCGGCGCAGGTAGCCGACGTAGACCTCCAGCACGTTGGAATCCCGGCCGAAGTCGTAGTCCCAGACGCGCTCCAGGATCGTCGAACGGGTGAGTACCTGGCGGGGATGCTCCAGGAACAGCGACAGCAGGTCGAATTCCTGGCGGGTGAGCGAGATGGAGCGGTCGCCGCGCCACACCTCGTGGGTGGAGCGGTCCATACGCAGGTCGCCGAAGCGCAGCTCAGCGGTGCTCGATCCGTTGCGGCCGCGGCGCAGCAGCGCCTTGATCCTGACCAGCAGCTCCTCGAACGCGAACGGCTTGCCCAGGTAGTCGTCGGCGCCGGCTTCGAAGCCGGCCACCCGCTCGGGCACCTCGCTGCGCGCCGTCAGCATCAGTACCGGCACGTCGCCGGCTTGACGCAGGCGCCGGCAGACCTCGAGCCCGTCGATGCCGGGAAGCAGCACGTCCAGGATGACGAGATCGGGAGCATGGTCGAGGGCTCTGGAAAGGGCCTCCTCCCCGGACGCGGCGACGTCGACCTCGAAGCCCTCGTACGCCAGCGGCCGGCGCAGGGCCGAAGCCAACAGGGGATCGTCGTCCACGACCAGGATGTGGGCACCCATCTGCACGCCGCCCCTTCTCCACCTGCCTTCAGGATCCCGGACCCCTGGGGGTCATTCTGCCTGCTCGGAGTGGTCCTTGCCTACCCGCGGCCGGGAAGCCGTGTTGCCCACCTGCCACGATCGTCACAAATCATCGTGCGGGTGAAGGCGACGGCGCTACTGGGCGGCCACGTCCTCGCGGCGGCAGTCCTCGGGCAGCTTGTCGGCGCGGATGCCCTTGAACGAGGGCGCGCGCAGCCGCCCGTCGCCGGTCCAGCCCTGGTACTCGACCTCGCAGACCAGCTCCGGCCTCAGCCAGCGCACGCCACGCAGGCGCGGGTCGGGCGGCACCTCGACCGGCGGGCGCTTCTGCTCGCGCTCTTGGAGCTCGGGGACCAACCGCTCCAGGAAGCTGTGGGTGAAGCCGGTGCCGACGTTGCCGACGTAGCGCAGCCCACCATCCTCGTGCACCGCCAGCAGCAGCGACCCGAGCGTGCTGGAGCGCCCGCCCTTGCCCCTGGTCCACCCGACGATCACGCAGTCCTGGCGCCGGACCGCCTTGACCTTGCGCCAGTCCGGCGAGCGCGTCCCCGGCCGGTACTGGCTCGCCAGCCGCTTGGCGACCACACCCTCCAGCCCCAGGCCCTTGATCTGCTGGAAGAAGGCCATGCCGCGGCCCTCGACCGCCTGCGAGACCCGCACGTCGTCGCGTGGCACCAGCACCTCGGCCAGCCGCGCCCGGCGATCGGCCAGCGGCAGCTCCAGCAGGGACTCGCCGTCGAGCCACAGCAGGTCGAAGGCCAGGAACTGGATCGGCACCCGGCCGCGATGGCGGGCCAGCTCCTCCGGCGAGCGGTGGAAGCGGTCCTGCATGCGCTGGAACGAGGGCCGCCCGTCCTGATCGAAGGCGACGATCTCGCCGTCGACCACGGCGTTGCGTGCGGCGAGCTGGCGGTGCAGGCCGTCGAGCTCAGGGAACTGGGCGGTGACGTCGCGGGCGGTCCGCGAGGTCAGCCGGGTGGTCTCGCCAAGCGCGGCCAGGCACCGGTGTCCGTCCCACTTCACCTCGAAGAGCCAGCCCTCGTCGTCGAAGGGCTCGCGCACGGGCTGCGCCATCATCGGCTCGAAGGTCGGCGGCGGGGCCGGCGCCGGGAGGGGGGTCCTGCCCGCGAGGAAGCAGATCCAGTCCTGCCTGGTCCGTACGAAGTGGTACTCCGCGCCGTGGTAGCGGCTGCCGTGCAGGCGAACGGTCCACTTGCCGTCGATCACCTCCAGTGGCTCGTAGGTGCCGATGTCGAACAGGCGCACGTCGCCCGCGCCGTACTCGCCCTCGGGGATGGAACCCGAGAACGTGAGGTACTCCATGGGATGGTCCTCAGTGTTGACGGCCAGGTGGCGGACGCCCGGCTCCTCCGGCAGGCGCTTGGGGACCGCGAAGGAAACCAGCACGCCGTCGCGCTCGAAGCGCACGTCGTGGTGCAGCGCGCGGGCGTGATGCTGCTGGACGCAGAAGACCGGGCCCGACCCCAGCTCGGCGGGCTCGGCGAGCCCGGCGGCGTGCGGAGCTTCCGGCAGCGATCCCGAGGGCGCCGGCGGCCGCCGGGCGGTGCCGGCCGGCTCCGGAGTGCGGTCGAAGTCACGCTTGCTCCGGTATTCGGAGAGGTCGGGCGGCGGCGCCTCTGGGCGGGTCCGCTCCCGGCGCGGTCCCGTGGGAGCGCCAGGTGGCGCGGCCCGGCGGCTCGCGGCGCCGCGGCGCGGGCGGGCTGGCCCGGGGGGTTCCTCCGGCTCGGCGGCATCGGCCGGCCCGCCGATGCCGGTCGGCTGGATGCCCAAGGTGCCGAGTGCGGCGGACAGCGACTGGCGGTCGGTGAGTACCGGCGCGAAGCGGTCGCCCTGCTCGAACCGCTGCCACACGTTGTCGATGCGGAAGTGCCGCGGCTCCAGGTCCTCGTCCAGCTCCGCCCAGTCCAGCGGGGTGGACACCGGCGCGCCGGGACGCGGTCGCAGTGAGTACACGGAGGCGATGTTCGCGCCGCGGCGGTTCATCTGGTGGTCGATGAACACCTTTCCGGACCGCTCGGCGACAGGCCAGGCCATGGTCACCTTCTCGCGGTAGGCGCGCACCAGCAGCCGGCCGACCTGCTCGACGAACGCGCGTACGTCCGCGTAGGGGTGCACCGGCTGGAGCGGCACGTACACCTGCATCCCGGTGGCGCCGGAGGTCTTGGGGTAGCCGCGCAGCCCAAGCCCGTCCAGCACCACCTTGATCAGCTTGGCGACCGTGCGGACGTCGGCGAACGTGTAGGGCTCGAACGGGTCGAGGTCGAACAGGGCGAACTCCGGCCGGTCCAGCGAGCCGGCCCGACTGTGCAGCGGGTGCAGCTCGATGCAGCCGAGGTTGATGATGTACAGCAGGCTGGCCAGATCCTGCGCCATCACCATGTCGTTGACCTTGCCGTCGTCGCCAGGGACGCGGGCGGTGGGCAGCCAGTCCGGCGCATGGCCCGGCACCCGCTTCTCGAAGAACGCCTCGCCGGCGATGCCGTCGGGCATCCGCAGCATGGTCAAGGGACGGTCCCGGAGGTGCGGGAGCAGCAGCGGGGCCACGTTCCAGTAGTAGCCGAGCAGGTCCCGCTTGGTCAGGCGGTCCTCGGGCCAGTACACCTTGTCGAGGTTGGACAGGCGCAGCTCGCGGTCGCCCGCGATCAGGCGCCAGGCGTCTCCGGCGCGCCGTGCCGGCAGCGGCGCGGGAAGCTGGAGGCGGCGTGCGCGACTCGCCACGGTTGTACGCTCCTTCGTGGCTCCAGCTGCCGTACATGACCAGGCTTCTAGCGTACATTGAGCAGGTAGACCGGCATGACGGTGGGCCGCCGCCTGACCCAGGAGCAAGCCATGAAGACGATCTGGAAGGGCGCGATCTCGTTCGGACTGGTGACGATCCCGGTCAAGGTCTACGGCGCCACCGAGGAGAAGACGCTCAAGTTCAACCAGCTGCACGCTCCCGACGGAGGCCGTATCCGTTACAAGCGCGCCTGCTCGATCGATGGGGAAGAGGTTCCCTACCAGGAGATCGTCAAGGGCTACGAGTACGAGAAGGACCACTACGTGACGCTCACCGACGAGGAGCTGGATACCTTGCCGGTGAAGACCGCGCGAGCGATCGAGATCGAACGATTCGTCGATTCGGAGCAGATCGACCCGATCTATTTCCAGCGGTCCTATTACCTGGTGCCGGACGGGACCGGCATCAAGGCCTACCACCTGTTGCGGGAGGCCATGGGCGACGACGGCAAGGTGGCGCTCGCCAAGGTCGCCTTCCGTGACAAGGAGCACCTGGCGACCGTCCGGCTGCGCGAGAACGTCCTGGTGCTCGAGACGATGTTCTGGCCCGACGAGATCCGCGCCGCCCGCTTCGACGAGCTGGACGAGGAGGTCGAGCTGCGGCCCCAGGAGATCAAGATGGCCCGCAGCCTGATCGACAGCCTCACCGACGACTTCGAGCCGAAGGATTTCCAGGACGAGTATCGCGCCGCGCTCGAGGACCTCATCAGCAAGAAGGTCCAGGGCGAGGAGGTCACCTACGCGGAGCCGGCGGAGCCGTCCAAGGTGGTCGACCTGATGGACGCGCTGCGTGCCAGTGTGGAGGCGGCGCAGGCCAGCAAGCCGGCCAGCGATCGTGGCGGGTCGCGTGCCAAGTCCAGGAGCACGACCCGACGCAGGAAGGCGGCGGGGGAGTAGGTCGGGCCGCGCTACCGGCCGGACGGCCCGCGGTTCGAGCGCTCGGCGGCGTGGCGGGCATCGCGCCCGCCGGGATCCGCTTCACGGCGGCCGGGGCCGGTTTCCCCCCCGGCGGGGCCGGTTTCACGCCCGCCGGGGCCGGTTTCACGCCCGCCGGGAGGCCCGTGAGTATCGTCCGGCGACCCGTCCTCTTTGGCGTGGCCGTGATGTCCGTGGTGCCCGTAGTCGGTGCGGATGCCGTGGCGGACCGCCCACTCGCGGGGCGGCTCCGCCTTCTCCAACGACTGTTTGGCCAGCTCGCGGAGCTGCTCGCTGCCTCGCTCCCGAGCGCCGTACTCGGCGCGCAGCGACAGGTAGGCCAGCCCGCCGATGGGGATCGGCAGCCAGAAGTTCAGGACCCGGTAACTGATCACCCCGAGCAGGGCGATGTCTCGCGGGGTCCCGAAGCCGACCAGCGTCGAGGTCAGCACGAACTCGACCACGCCAAGGCCCGACGGCGTGATCGGCAGGACCGCCAGCACATTGGCGAGCCCGTAGGCGACCAGCAGGTCGTCCAGCCGCACCCAGTGCCCGAACGCGCCCACGAACACCCACAGCGAGGCGGCGTCGAGCAGCCAGTTCGCGGCGGCCCAGCCCACCGCCCGCCCCACCAGGGCTCGGTCGGCGACCAGCGTGCGCAGCCGGTCGGCGAGCCGCCTGGTGATCGCCACCACCCGATCCGGGTCCAGCAGCGGCAGCCGAGCCGCCGCGGCGCGAAGGACCTTGACCGATCTCTCCTCGCCACGCATCAGCAGCACCACCACCGTGGCGAAGGCGGCGATGAGCAGGGCCCCGAGCACGCCCGCGGTGCCGTACAGCGGGTTGTAGCCGTGCAGCGGGATCGACACGACCAGGGCGATCCACAGCAGCAGGTTGAGGACCATGGCCGAGCCGACGCCCTGGGTGGCCAGGGCGAACCCGGTGTCGGTGCCCGACAGCCCCGCTTCGGTGAGCAGCCGGTAACCGAGCGCCCCGCCCGCGGCCGCGCCGCCCGGCACGACGTGGCTCACCGCCAGCGTCGAGAACTGCGTGCGGAGCAGCACGTCGAACCGTGGCTGCCGCTTGCCGCGCGGCAGCACCGACTTGGTCAGCATCGTGTAGGCCACGATGGAGGCCATCTCCAGCACGGTCGCCAGCACCAGCCAGCGCAGGTCCACCTGGCCGAGACGGTAGAGGGCCCGGTGCACACCGGCGATCTGCGGGACCGCGAAATGGATCACCACGAAGGCGCCGACCAGCAGCAGTACCACTCGCCTGATCGGGACCGGCACAGCGGTCTGCGCCCGCACCGTCACGCCCCCAGCTCGGCTCGCGCGCTGCCGAACCGGGCAACCAGCCCCGCGAGCAGGGCGGTCCTCGGCACCAGGCTGTCCAGGTCGAGCCATTCGCCGGGTCCATGCGCGTCGCCCCCCACAGGCGCCAGCCCGTCGATGGTCGGCACGCCCGCCGCCGCGGTGGTGTTGGCGTCGCCCGCCCCACCGGTCGCGGTGTGGCCGACCTCGAAGCCGAGGTCTCGCGCCACCCGCTGGGCCTCCGCCACCAGCGCCATCACCGCGGTGGTGCGCTCCATCGGCGGATGGCGGTGGAGCACGCGCACCGCCGACCGGGTGCCGGGGACGGTCTGGCGGTCGACGATCTCGGACACCGCCGCCAGCGCCCGCTCGAAGTCGGCGGTGCTGGTGGCGCGCAGGTCCAGCTCGAGGATGGCGCCCCCGGCCACCACGTTGGGCCGCGTGCCTGCCCGCACCGTGCCGACGTTGCAGGTCACGCCCTGCCAGCGGCGGTTCAGCCCGTGCAGCGCGATGGTGTGGTGGGCGGCCTCCAGCGCCGCGCTGGCGCCCTTCTCCGGCCGCACGCCCGCGTGGACCGCCGTGCCGGTCACCCGCACCTCCAGCGCCGCGATGCCCTTGCGGGCCGAGACCAGGTCACCGTTGGTGCGGGCCGCCTCGAGCCCGATCGCGACGTCGTGGTCGGCGGCCAGCTCCCGGATGACCGCCTTGCTGAACGGCGAGCCGATCTCCTCGTCGGGCGAGAAGAGGATGGTGATCGACTCGAAGTCTTCGAAGCCGGCGTCGTCGCACAGCGCCTCGACCGCCTCGACGCCGGTCACCAGCCCGGCCTTGTCGTCGGTCACGCCAGGACCGAACGCCCGGCGGCCGTCGGTCCGGAACGGCCGCGCCGCCGCCTCGCCGTCGTCGAAGACCGTGTCCATGTGCGCGAGCAGCAGGAGGCGCCGCCCGCCCGCGCCCAGGGAGAGCCCGCCGCGGCGGCGTCCGATCAGCACGTCCCCGAGCGCCGGCTCGCCGGGGACCGGACGGTGCGTCCTGCGCTCGACCAGCCAGCCACCGGATCGCAGGTCGTGCTCGAGCAGGTCCGCGACGCGGTTGACACCCGTCTTCGCGAACGACCCCGAGTCCTGGTTGACGAGCTGCTCCAGCCGCGCGACGGCGTCCTGATATCGCCGCTGCAGCAATGGCAGAAGCGCTTGCGGGTCGGCGCGAGGGTCCATGAGCCTGGGGCCAAGTATAGTGACGCGCCGCTGCCTGGTTCCGCCGGTGCCAGGTCCGCCCAGGGCCGCCTCGCCGGGCCCGACGCAGGCACTTTGCGGAGCTTGGCCAGGTCCCGCGGGGCTCGGCCAAGGACTTTGACAGCTTCTTGAACGGTTCGACGGCTACCATTTCGCCTATGCGAGTTCTGGTGGTGGAGGACGAGGTCGACCTCGCGGACGCGGTGGCCCGCGGCCTGCGCCGAGAGGGCTATGCGGTCGACGTCGCCTATGACGGCGACGAGGCCTTGGACAAGCTGTCCGTCAACGAGTACGACGTCGTCTGCCTGGACCTCAACCTGCCCGGCACCGACGGGATCGAGGTGACCCGCCGCCTGCGGCGGGAGCGCGAGGAGCCGTCGGCCCCGCGGGTGCTCATGCTGACGGCCCGGGACCAGCCGAGGGATCGCGTGATCGGGCTCGACGAGGGCGCCGACGACTACCTCATCAAGCCGTTCGACTTCGACGAGCTCAAGGCGCGGGTCCGAGCGCTGCTGCGGCGCGACGCCGGCCGCTCGGGCGCGCTCATGCGCGTCGGCGACCTGGAACTGGACACCGCCAGGCACGAGGCCCGGCGCGGCAGCCACGACCTCTCCCTGACGCCCAAGGAGTTCTCGCTGCTGCGCTACTTCATGTCGCGTGCCGGCCAGGTGCTCTCCCAGGAGGACCTGCTCGAGCACGTCTGGGATGAGCACGCCGATCCGTTCACCAACACCGTTCGCGTCACCGTGATGACGCTGCGCCGCAAACTGGCCGACGTCGGTGAGGGCCAGCCGATCGAGACCGTGGTCGGCCGCGGCTACCGGCTGCGAGAGGGGTCGTGAGCTCGGTGAGCCACCGGCAGGTAACAACCTGGTCCAGCAACCGCCTGCCCGAGTGGATGCGCTCGATCCGCTTCCGCTACACGCTGCTGTACTCGGGCGTCCTCTTCGGACTGGCGGCGCTGGTGATCGGGGCCATCTACCTCATCCTCTGGATCAGCCTGCGCGAGCCGATGGCGATCTTCAACGGCAGGGTGATCGACCGCTACAGCGGCCAGTCGTTCCCGGTGGACATCGTCACCGCCAGAGAGTTCGAGCGCTTGGTCCACCAGCAGACGCTGGACCGGCTGCGGACCTTCTCGTTCGATGTGCTGATCGTGCTGTTCTTCGCCAGCCTGGTGGTCGGCTGGGTGGTCGCCGGGCGGGTGCTGGCGCCGATCGGGCGGATCACCGGGGTGGCGCGCGAGATCCAGGCCACCGACCTGTCCCGCCGCATCCGCCTACAGGGCCCCAACGACGAGTTGAAACAGCTCGCCGACACCTTCGACGCGATGCTCGCGCGCATCGACGCCGCCTTCGCGGCGCAGCAGCAGTTCCTCGCGGACGCCTCGCACGAGCTCCGCAATCCGCTGGCGATCATCCGCACCAATGCCGAGCTCGCCCTCGGCGAAAAGGACCCGCAGGTCGACGAGTTGCGACAGGCGGTGGTCGTGGTGAAACGCGCCAGCGACCGCATGGCCAGGCTGGTCGACGACCTGCTCGCGCTCGCGCGCCGCGAGGCGCCGACCTTCGCGGTCGAGCGGGTGGACCTCGGCCGGGCCGTGACCGAGGCCAGCGAGGAATTCCTGGCGCCGGCCGAGGCGCGCGGCATCGTGCTCGATCGCACGGTCGCGCCGGGCGTGGTGGTCATGGGCGACGGGGACGCCCTCAAGCGCGCGGTCGCCAACCTGCTCGAGAACGCCGTGCGGCTGGCGCCCGCAAACTCCCGAATCCGGCTGGCGGTCGGCAGCGAACGCGGGCTGGCATGGGTCGCGGTCTCCGACGAGGGGCCCGGGATCGCCGCCGAGCACCAGCCAAGGGTGTTCGACCGGTTCTGGCGGGCGGACAAGGGCCGCTCCAGGGCTGACGGAGGGACCGGCCTCGGCCTGTCGATCGTTCGGCAGATCGCCCAGAGCCACGGCGGCGACGTGCAGCTCCAGTCGAGACTGGGAGTCGGCTCCACCTTCACGATCTGGCTGCCCGTCGCCAGCGTCAGCAGCGATCCCACCCCGCGCATCACCTCCGGCGCACCCCGGTAGCCCTCGGCGCTCCGCCGGGTATGCCGCCGGAGCCTCACGGGCACGCCAGCCTCCCCGCTCCGCCGGGTATGCCGCCGGAGCGTCAGGGTCGCTCGGGTGGCCCACCGTGATCCGTTCCCGAAGGTGAAAGCTTACGTACCGCAACGAAGGGCTTTACGTGGGCTTGAGAGTTCGCTTACCAGCACTTTAGTGCGGCGCGCCTACGCTCGATGCACAGACGAGCAGGATCTCGTCAATGAGAGAAGTCCGTTCAGGAGGCCGATCGATGTCCGACTCTGACATGTGGCGACCCCGGCCGACCTCCGCCAACGGTGCCCGTGAGCCCTCCGACGAGCGGCCGACCACCCAGGACGAGGCTGGTCGCGATGCGACCGCGCCGCTCGACGACGAGAGCTCGACCCAGCAGGGTTCCCCCGGCTGGGTCACGGACGCCGAGAGCGGTTGGCGGGCCGACGGTTCCGACCGGACCGGTCAAGGCGGATCGAGCTGGGGTCAGGCGGCCCCAACGAGCTGGGGTCAGGGCGGCGCCGGCGGTGGCTGGAGCGGTGCGGGACCGGGCGGCGGCCCGTCCGCTCCGGCCCCCGGTGCCCCCGGCCCCACGCCAGAATCCCAAGCCGGCACCATGACCGAGCCGCAGCGGTCATGGTCCGCGGGGACCACCGTGCCTCCGTGGGGTGAGGCAGAGACCAGCCCCATCCCCGACCCCGCGGGGGCAGGGCCGGCCTGGGGCGGCTCAGCCACTGGCAGCGGCGATCGCCCGCCCCGGCGCAACACCTTCCGGCTGGTCGCCGCCGTCCTGGCGGTGGTCCTGCTGCTCGGCGCGGGCTTCGGCATCGGGCAGCTGCGCGACCGCGGGTCCAGCGACGCCAGCGCTTCGGGCAAGGCGCCCGGGACGCCCGTCGCCGTCACGCCCTCGCAGATCAAGGCCGGCGACGAGCCGGTCGCCGCTGTGGCCAAGGCCCTGCTCCCCACGGTTGTGCAGCTCGAGACCGACCAGGGGCTCGGTTCCGGCGTCATCTACGACAAGAACGGCTACATCCTCACCGCCGCCCACGTCGTCGAGGGCGCGAGCCAGGTGACCGTCCGCCTCGCCGGCGGCACCAAGCTCTCCGGCCGTGTGCTCGGGACCGACAGCGGCACCGACATCGGCGTGGTCAAGATCGACCACGGCAACCTGCAACCGGCGGCGCTCGCGCTCAAGGTACCGCTCCAGGTCGGGCAGACCGCCGTGGCGATCGGCAGTCCCTTCGGCCTGGAGGGCAGCGTGACCTCTGGAGTGGTCAGCGCGATCAACCGCAGCCTGCCCACCCAGGACGGCCCGGTCTTCGAGGTCATTCAGACCGACGCCCCCATCAACCCGGGCAACTCCGGCGGTGCGCTGGCCGACCGCGAGGGCAGGGTCATCGGCATCAACGACTCGATCCGCTCGGAATCCGGCGGCAACGAGGGGGTTGGCTTCGCGGTCCCGATCGACATCGCCGCGGCCTCGGCAGCCCGCATCGTCCAGGGCAAGTCCTCGGCCTCCGGCTACCTGGGGGTCAGCGGCACCGACCCGACGCTCGGTGAGGCCGGAGGGCTGGTCAACGAGGTCGTGAGCGGTGGTCCCGCCGACAAGGCCGGGCTCCAGGTCGGCGACCTCGTCGTCAGCGTCAACGGCAACAAGGTCCAGAGCATGGATGACCTCGCCGCCCAGATCCGTTTGCTCCAGCCAGGCCAGAGTGTGCAGCTCGGAATAGTCCGAGATGGCAAGCAACAGACCATCAAAGCGACGTTGACAAACCGGCCAAATAAGTGATGAGATATGGCCCACAGTCAGTAGCCCGCGCGGACTAGACACCCTCGACCGAATCTGGTAGTTTGGCTGGTAACGATTTGGAATCAAGCACAGCACGAACCGGAATGAGCGGCGTACTGTTTGGAGACGCGAACACGGAACCGATTCAGAGCGGCGCTGGGGGGCGCTCGTCAGGATCACTTCCGCCCGCATGACGGCCGGGCCGTCGAGCCTCGGCCGGGAGGACACGGGAGGCGCGGGAAGCACGTTCGCGATGCGACGGCCGCGCCGTCCGGCTGCGAGGACCGGTGGTTGGGGGACTGCCGGGGCCCCGCCGGACGGCAGGCCGTCTTTAGTTCCCAATGGTCCAGCATTCCTCGTCCGGGTTGATCTGTCTTTTCTAACTATTTCACCTATTTCCAGCGCCGACCGTCCCTCAGCCTTACTTGTCGGACATCTGGGGGACGCAATCCGTAGCCCCCTAGGCACTGCCCAAGTCGCTATTACGATGTTCGACCGGCCCAGAGCCCTCGGCTGGCGGACCGGGCCTCATCCACCAGCCTGCGAAACAGACCTGCGTAGGTCACGTCAGGCGGGATGGTGATGAGCTGGGCGTAGCCCTCGGCGGCCAGCAACGCGTTCCAGAAGGTCCCGTCGGGCAGCCACACGTAGGCCAGGAGCCGCCCGTACCTGTCACGGGGTTCGACGTCGCCCGCGAGCCGGACCGTGCGCCCGTCGAGCATCCGCTTGGCGAAGTTCGACGCCTCCTTGCCATAGGGCTGAACCGGGCGATCGGGATCCACCGTCTCCGGGGTGTCGACCCCGATCAAGCGGATACGCTCTCGCCGGCCGGCGACCGCCGCCACGAAGGTGTCGCCGTCGACCACCCGCTCGACCTTGGCCACGGCCGCGTCGGAGGGCACCGCGGGCCAGGTCGCGCGCTCGGCCGGGCTGGTCGCCAGCCGAGGCGCCTGATCCGGCCGGCAGCCGGCGAGCAGGATCGCCACCAGCGCCGCCAGCGCGAGCAGCCCGACGCCGGCGACCCGCACCGCGGGTCGCCGCGGTGTCAGGGCTGGCCGCGCCGGCCGACCCGGGTGGTTGGTGTCCATCATGCGAGGAGCATAGAGAGCGCCGGTGACCCCTGCGTTACGTTGTCCACACCCCCTTCCGCCGTTGATGTCGCGTTTGCGCCGCCCATCCTCTTGGGCTGGTGACTCTCCGAGTTGCACCCTCCAGCCCTCTGCCCTGGCGATGCTCCCGCATCGCGTTGTCCGCAGCGCTGGCGCCTCCGCCTGTCGCCTTCGGGCGTCGGGCCATACCGGAGTTCCGATCCCTTCACCCGGGGGTGGGGACAACCCGCAACGGGCGTCCCGGGCGGTCGTTAGGATCTGGGCATGACGACCGGACCTGGCGGTGGCGCCGCCTCACAGCAAGCTCGGACGGATCGCGACGGCGACCCGGCCCCGGCCATCACGTTGCCCGACGGCTCGCCCGCGGCCCTGGCGGCGGGCCTGCCTCCGGGCAACGTGGTCGTGCTCGGCGGTCCCGGCAGCGGTAAGACGACGCTGCTCGAGGCGACCGTGTACGACCTGGTGGCCCGCGCCGGGGGGACCGCGTTGTACATGACCTCGAGCAGGCAGGCGGCGGTCGCGTCGACCGCGCGGCTGCTGGCACGAGTCGAGCGTGCCGCCGGTGGAGCGCTCAGCTGCGTCACCTGGCACGCCTTCGCCCGCGGCCTCGTCACCAGCCACGCCGACCTGCTGCCCTACCGCGGCGAGCCGCGTCCGCTCAGCGGCCCCGAGCAGTGGTCGCTCGTACGCGAGCTGCTGCTCCAGGACCCGCCGGTAGTGGACTGGAGCGACCTCGAACCGCTGGTCCGCACCCGGGCCTTCACCGACGAGCTGGCCAATTTCGTTCTCGCCTGCCAGCGGCGCCTGGTCGGCCCAGAGGACCTCGAGGAGCGCGCGGCGTCCCAGCGCCGGCCAGCATGGCGCCTGGCCGCCGCCTTCCTCGGCAGCTACCTCGGCCACCTCGCCCTCGCCGACCTGGTCGACCAGGCCGGCATGGTCGTCCAGGCGGGCGATCTGCTCGAGGACCACCCGGATCTGCGAGCCGACACCGTCGCGCAGGTCGGCACGGTCCTCGTGGACGAGGCGCAGGAGCTCGACCCGGCACAGTTCCGGCTGCTCGAGCTGCTCGCTGGCGGCGGCGCCCGGGTGATCATGGCCGGCGACCCGGCCGGGACCACCGACGCCTTCCGAGGCGCCGCGCCGGGGACGCTGCCCGAGCGTGCCGCCCGGCTGGGCGCCCGGACGGTGCTGCTGGAGCACAGCCGCCGGTTGGGCGGCAAGGGCCTCGACGCGGTGCGGCGGCTGCAGGCGGCCGGCCCGCACCCGGCGGTGCCCCTGCGGGGAGGTGGGATCACCGGCATCGACGCGGCCCATTTCCCCGGGCCTGCCGAGGAGGCCGACGCGATCGCAAGGCTGCTGCGGATCGCCCACCATCGCGACGGCGTCCCCTACGGTCGCATGGCGGTGTTCCTGCCGTCACCGCGCCGGCTGACCGGCCCGGTCAGGCGTGCGCTTGAGCGTCGCGGCGTCCCCTACCGCCTCGGCGCCGGCGAGCGGCAGCTCCTGCACGAGCCGATCGTGCGGCACGTGCTCGACCTGTTCCGCCTCGCGCTGGACCAGAGCCGCGCCGACGAGCTGCTGCCATCGTTGCTCACCTCTCCCCTCGGTGGGCTCGATCCGCGGGAGCTGCGGGCGCTCCGCCGCGCGGCCGTGCTCGCCGACCGGTCGCTCGCCGAGCACCTGGCGACCGGGGACGAGGATCTCGGCGTGGACGAGCCGATCGCCCGCCGGATGGCGGCGCTCCGAGACCTGCTCGACCAGGTCGCGCGCTGGGCGACCGAGCTCGAAGCGGACCGCTGCTTCTGGGAGGTCTGGTGCAACTCTCCGGTGTTCACCGAGCTGGTGGCACGTGCCGAGCGGCATCCTGAGGACGCCGGCGTGGCCCGGCAGCTGGATGCGCTGACCGCCTTCTCCCGAACGCTGGGCCTGTTCGTCGACGGACGGCCGACCGCCACGATGCGCTCCTACCTCGACGTGGTGGAGCGGGCGGACTTCGCCAGCGACCCATGGCTGCCGCCATCGGTGGCCAGAGTGGACGCGGTGGCGCTGCTGTCGGTGCACGCCGCCAGGGGCCAGGAGTTCGACCTGGCGGTGGTCTCCGGCTGCATGGAAGGAGCGCTGCCTCGGACCGCCTGGCCAGAGGGCGTGTTCGAGGCGTGGCGCCTGGACGGCGACATGGACCCGGTGGCGCGGGCCCGGGCGATCCTCGAGTCCGAGCGACGCCGCTTCGTGCTGGCGGCCAGCAGGGCCAGGGACCGGGTGGTGTTCACCTCCTCGAGGTCCGAGGGGCGAGGGGAGCCGTCCCGGTTCATCGCCGAGATCGGCCTGGACCCGTCGACCGAGGCGATCCCCGGCGACCCGGCGCCGCTCGGTCCGCTGGAAGCCGCCGGCGCGTTGCGGCGCGTCGCCGCCGACCGCTCGCGGCAGGCGGCCGAGCGCCTGGCCGCCGTGACGACCCTTGCGGCCATGCCGGGTGTGGATCCCTCCACCTGGTGGTGGCGGCGCGACTGGACCGTTGACCCCGAGCCGATCGCACCCGAGGGTCGGCTCCGCACCTCGTACTCGCGCATCGGCACCTACGAGGACTGCCATCTGCGGTACTTCTTCTCCAGTGTGGTCGGCCTGGACGATCGCACCTCCTACCAGATGGCGTTCGGCAAGCTCATGCACACGGTCTTCGAGCTGGCCGCCAAGGGCGAGATCGCCGACGAGCCGACCGCCCTCAAGAACGCCTACAGGGAGCGGTTCGACCCGGCCTGGTTCCCCTCCAGGGCCGTCGCCCATCAGTACTGGCGCGACGGCATGGCCATGCTCGAGCTGTGGCACCACGGCGAGGCCGAGCAGGCCAGGCAGGCGTTGCGCTTCGAGGTCGCCTTCGAGATGGAGGTCGCCGGCCACCTGGTCCGTGGTCGCATCGACCGGGTCGATCCCGCGGAGGGCGGGGTCGCCCTGCTCGACTACAAGACCGGCCGGAACCCGGCGACCGAGGACGAAGCGCGTCGCTCGCTGCAACTCGCCATCTACTACCTGGCCGCGCTGCGTGATCCCGAGCTGGCCGCGCTCGGGCCGCCGGTCGAGATGCAGCTCGTCTACCCCGCGCAGGCCCGCATGGGCCGGTTCGCGCGAGTCAGCCAGCGGCCAGAGCCGGACCACCCCGAGCTGGTGGAGCGTCGGCTCATTCCGTTGCTCGACGGCGCCGCGGCCGAGGCGTTCGACCCCAGCCCGCACGCCGACTGCCGGTTCTGCGCTTTCAAGGTCATCTGCCCGATGTGGCCACAGGGCGAGGACCTGCTCGCGCCGGTGCAGCCGCCCGCCACCGTCACCGCCCCCGCAAGGACCCGCCCCTCCCAGGGGACCGAGCAGGCGCGGGCCCACCTCTCCGCAGGAGCCGAACCGTGAGCGCCAGCCCGACCGCGACCGCCGCCACCGCGGCGCCGAGCATCCGCAGAGCGCTCAAGGACCGGGAGCCGACCGCAGAGCAGTGGGCCGCGATCACCGCGTCGATCGGGCCGGTCCACGTGATCGCCGGGGCGGGCTCCGGCAAGACCGCGGTGATGGCCGCCCGCATCGTCTACCTGGTCGAGCAGGTCGGGGTGGCTCCCTCGGCGATCCTTGCGCTCACCTTCACCAACAAGGCCGCCACCGAGCTGGAGGAGCGCGTCCGCGACGCCCTCGCCGTCAGCGCCACGTCACCCCGTTCAGCCTCCGGACCGGTGGCCCCGGCCCCTCCGTCCGGGGCGCTGGGGGCGCAGCCCGCGGCGGGACCGGTCGTGCCCGTTGCCCAGGCGGACGGGCTGCCGCCGCCGGTGGGCCAGGCGGACGGGCTGCTGGCGCCGGGTGCCCCGCCGCCGGACCAGGTGACCGTGCACACCTATCACGCCTTTGCCGCCGAGCTGGTGAAGGCGCACGGCGTCCGGGTGGGCGTGGAGCCGGACGCCGACCTGCTGAGCGAGGCACAGCAGTATCAGATCCTGCTCGGGCTCCTGGACGGCGAGCGATTCGAGCACCTGCACGTCCGCACCGCCGGCGCCACCATCCGCAAGACCCTGGAGCTGGCGGCCGCCTGTGCCGACCATCTGGTCGAGCCCGCCGCCGTCGCCGATCACGCCAGACGCCTGCTCGCCGCGGCCGAGGCCGGTGAGCGCATGCCCGACTGGCAGGTTCACGCGGCCCGCGAGCGCATCGAGCTGACGCGGCTGGTCCAGCGCTATGTCGAGGAGAAGCGCCGCCGCAGCCGCATCGACTTCGGTGACCAGGTCGCCAGGGCGGTCGAACTGGTCGAGCGGTACGACGACCTGGCCTCCGAGCTGCGCACCCGCTATCCCCACGTCCTGCTGGACGAGTACCAGGACACCAACATCGCGCAGCGCCGCCTGATCCAGGTCCTCTGCCCACCAGGCTCCTCGATCATGGCGGTCGGCGACGCCCGCCAGGCGATCTACGCCTTTCGCGGAGCCACCATGTACAACCTGCTGTCCTTTGGGGAGCACTTCAGGACCCGGGACGGTCACGGCGCGCCGCGCCCCCTGCCGCTGTCGACCAACTTCCGCTCGGGCCGCCGCATCCTCGCGCTGGCCAACTCGGTGATCGACGCCATCCCGGAGGAGCGTCGTGGCGGCGCCCCACTGGTGGCGCAGGCTGGCGCCGGCGAGGGCGAGGTCCGGGCCGCGCTGCTCTCGGACCAGCTCGCCGAGGCCGATTTCGTCGCCGATCAGATCGCCGCGGCGCACGAGCGGGGCCTGGAGGACGGCACCTACCCGGACTGGCGGGACGTGGCCGTGCTGGTCCGTTCCAAGCGCCTGCTCGGGCCGCTGCGTGAGGCGCTCGAGCGGCGCGACGTCCCGGTCGAGGTCGTGGGCCTGTCCGGGTTGCTGGAGACGCCCGAGATCGTCGACCTCATCTCGGTGCTGCGGGTGATCGCCGACCCGGGGGACAATGTCGCGCTCGCCCGGGTGCTGCTCGGGCCGAGGTGGCGCATCGGCTACCGCCACCTCGTGCGCCTTGCCCGCTGGGCCTCGCGGAACAACTGGGGCCTCAAGGACGTCCTGCCAGGCGAGGACCCGGACCCGGGCGACGTCTCCTTCGCCCTGTCCGAGGCGCTGGATCATCTCGGTGAGGTCGAGGGCCTGGACGGTGAGGCCCGGGGGCGGCTGGAGGCGTTCCGCCTGGAACTTCGCCAGCTCCGCCGCCGGTCGGACGCGCCGCTGCTCGACCTGGCCCAGACCGTGCTGGAGCGCACCGGCGTGTGGGCCGAGCTGGAGGCCTCCGCCGACCGGCGCGCGGTCTCGGCGCGCCAGAACCTGGCGACCTTCCTCGACAGGGTGGCGGCCTTCGCGCCGGTGGAAGGGGATCCGTCGCTCCCCGCGTTCCTGGCCTACCTCGACGCGGTCGAGGACGCCGCCGAGCCGGTCGAGGCCACGCAGCCGGCCCTGGCCGACTCGGTGAAGCTCATGACAGTCCACATGGCCAAGGGGCTGGAGTTCCCGGTCGTCGCGGTCGCGGGGCTGTCCGCGGGCACAGCCAGGGACGGCTCGCCCAAGCACGGCATCTTTCCGGACGTCCGAGTCGCCGACCCGCGCCGCGCCCAGGGCTTCCCGTACGAGTTGCGCGAGGACGCCGCCCACCTGCCCCGGTTCGCCGGCAACGCCCGGGCATTCAGGGCGCAGCTCGACGAGCGGGCGCTGGAGGACGAGCGGCGGTTGCTGTACGTCGCGCTCACGAGGGCCAAGCGGCTGCTGATCCTGACTGCGGCCTGGTGGTACCGCGGCTCCGAGAAGGTCGCGAAGGGGCCGAGCCCGTTCTGGCGGGAGGCGGCCGATCACCCGGCGGCGACGGTGGTCGCCCAGGCGCCGGAGCCGGAGGCCAGCCCACTGACCGAGGCCCTGCGCGCCAGGGTTCGCTGGCCGCCTCCGGCCCGACGGCCCGAGGAGCTGGACGACTCCCTGCTCCCCGAGGGGGTCGGGGCGGCCGTCGAGCTCACCCGCCAGGAGCCGGATGCCATGGCCCGGCGCGTGCCCCCGAGCGAGGTGGACGCCTACGACGCGGCCGTCGCCGCCGGTCGGCACCTCGTCGAGGCGATCGATGGCGACGCCGTCACGCTGCCGCTGCCGCCTCGTGTCCTGTCGGTCACGCAGGTCCTCGTCTACGCGCGCTGCCCGAGCGACTTCTACTGGTCGGTGGTGCGCCCGCTCCCGTCGCCGCCCAGGCCAGCCGCCCGGCTCGGCGCGGTCGTCCACCGCCTGCTCGAGCGCCGTGCACGCGGTCTGCCTGACCTGGTGGATCTCGACGGGCTGGGCGGCGACATGCCCGGCGGCGTCGCCGAGCCGGGCCTGATCGAGCGGGCCAGGCGAAACTTCGCCGCCACGCGCTACGCGCAGCTGCCGGCGCCTGAGGCCGAGGTCGGCGTGGTTCTGCGGGTCGGGCCGTGGGCCGTGCGCGGGCGCATCGACGCGATCTTCCGCAGCGGAGACGAGGTCGAGCTGGTCGACTGGAAGACCGGCCGGCGCCCCGAGTCGAACCCGCTCGGCCTCGACCAGTTGGGCGTCTACGCGCTCGCGCTCCGCGAGCTTGAAGAGCTGCCGGGCGACCGCTGCGTGACGGCCTACTGCTATCTGGGTGGCGACGCACCACAGATCGATCCGTTCGACTGGGGGCCCGACGACCTCGACCGCCAGCGCGCACTCCTCGACACGGTCCTGGCGGCACTGGACCGCGGCGAGTTCGAGCGCCGCTGTGGCCTGCCCACCTGCCGCACCTGCCGCGGCAGGTGACCTCTTGGCGCGTCGAAGTGCGACGGGGCGACGGCGCGCACGGCCCGAGATCCGGGACCACCACCGCCGATCAGCGGCACCCTGCCGACCCCACGCTTGCTCGCACAGCGCGTCCGGGCCGTCCGGGAGGCGGCGCAGCATCCCTTCCACGGCGGCGCGGGCGCGTTGAGGGCGCAGACCAGAGGGAGGAACCGGCCGATGATGTCCGCGAAGCAGGCGACGATGCCGCTGGGATCGGCGGTCGCCTTCAGCTTGGACCGGCGGAGGGCGTCCTGATCCAGTGAGGTTTGGCGCGGAGCACTCGACGGAACCCGACGACTCTTGGCAGGGTAGAGGGTATCCCGAGGCAAGGAGCCTTCCATGACCCAGCCGTTGTTCACCGGTGTCGCCGTTGCCCTGATCACGCTCTTCGATGACAGCGGCGAGGTCGACGCCAAGGCGACCGCCGACCATGCCGCGGCGCTGGTCGAACTCGGCGTGCGAGCCGTGGTGGTTACCGGCTCGACCGGGGAGGCCGCCACTCTGGCCGCGGACGAGCGGATCGCGCTCCTGACAGCGGTCCGGCAAGCAGTCACCGCCGGAACGCCGGTGCTCGCCGGCACCGGTGCGCCGTCCCGCCGGCAGGCGTCGGCCTTCACCCGGGATGCGGTCGACCACGGCGCCGACGGCCTGCTGGTGTTGTCACCGCCAGGGGCCGCGGACCTCCGCGGCTACTACGAGACGGTAGCGGCGGCCGCCGGAGCGGTACCGGTGCTCGGCTACCACTATCCGCAGGTGTCGTCTCCCGGGATCCCGGTCGAGGTGCTTCCCGAGCTGCCCGTGCGGGGGCTCAAGGATTCCTCGGGTGACCCCGGCCGGCTGCTCGCCGAGCGGGCCGGCTACGACGGCTGGCTCTATGTCGGCGCCGCCACCATCCTCGCGCTCGCCGGGCCGCTCGGCTGCAGTGGGGCGATCCTTGCCCTGGCGAACGCGGAACCTGAGCGATGCGCGGCCGCGTTCGCCGGCGACGCGGAGGCACAGCTCGCGCTCGCCGAGGGGCACATGGCCGCGCAGCGGAGCTTCCCCCACGGCCTGAAGGCGCTTGTCGCCGACCGCTTCGGCACCTCCCGCGCCGCCCGTCTCGGCTGAAGCCATGCGGACACGCGTGCATTCATGCTGGTCGGCAGCCTGCGTAACGAACCCTTGCCAGCAAGAGAACAGCCCAGTTCAGCCGAGCGGCCCGGCGGCCTTCGCCTCCGCTTGGTAGTAGCCACGCCGCTGGCCCCCACCACCGCTTCAAGCCCCGGCAGTGCAACCAGCTCGTGCTCGTGGCAGCTTCGTCCAGGCGGACCTCCAGGGGCAGCGGCGGGTGCCGCCCGGCCCGCTCGGGCGGACGGCAGCAGCAAGGCCTGGTGAGCGCAGCACCCGTGCGGTGGGCGGTCAGGGCTCCGGTGGCGGTGCGCCCGGCCGCGGCCGCCACCCGCGCCTGTGCCGAGGGGGTGCCGGTGCCGGTGCCCACCGACGCCACCAGCGCGGCGACGGCGATCACGCTCGCGGTGGTCAGCGTCGCCAGCGACGGCACCTGCTCGCCGTCGCTTGATGCCCGGTCACCCTTGATACGCATCGAGACGGCCTTGCCGTCGACAAGCTCGCACGGCGAGGCCGAAAGGCGAGCGAGCGCCTCGCTGCCTGCTGCGCAATCGAGCTTGCCGAGCGGATCGCGCACTGGGATCTCCATCCGGCTCTGTCAGCGCGTTGGGGGCAGTGGCGCCCGGCGACCCCGCACCGCCTTCTCGGTCGTCATCGCGGCACGGTCAATGCGGTCGCGGTGGCCAAACTCGATAGACGCCTGGCCCACGCCGAGTCGGGCCCCACGACCCCGGTCGGCCGACCGGTGCCCCCTTGCTTGTCGCGTGGCGGGTTTGCCTGCTGGGAGCCAGGCAGATAATCTATCTCAAGGAAACATCTTTGTTTCCAAAGTCGTTTGCCGGATCCTTGTGAAGGGGAGCCAGCGCGGGAGCACCACCCGCGCCGTGGCCGTCGGGGGACCGGTGCGGAGGGGACTTGGGAGGGCAGCCATGTCGATGGTCGAGGAGGGTCGTGGCGGCACGCGGGAGCGGATTCTCGTGCTGCTGCGGCGCCATGGGCGCCTTTCCGCTCCCAAGCTCGCCGACCTGCTCGAGCGGACCCCGGTGGGGGTGCGCCGTCACCTGGCGCTGCTGGAGCGTGACGGCCTGGTGACGGCCGGGGTCTCCAAGCCCAAGCGCGGGCGGCCCACGGCCGTGTACCGGCTCACCGACGCGGGGCTGGAGAGGTTCCCGCGCCACTACGACGAGGTGGCGCTCCAGGCCCTGGCGTTCCTCAAGGGCCAGGACGCCTCGGTGCTCTCGCAGTTCCTGGCCTGGCGCAACGAGCAGCTGGCCGCCAGCTACGCCAAGCGCGTGGCTGGAGCTACCCTGTCCGAGCGCGCCAGGGCGCTCGCCGGCGTCCTGAGCGAGCAGGGATTCATGGCCGAGGTCGAGCCCGCTCCCGACGGCCTGCGCCTCTGCCAGCACAACTGCACGGTCGAGCACCTGGCGACCGAGCTGCCCGACCTCTGCGCGTCCGAGGCCAAGCTGTTCGAGCGCCTGCTCGGCACGCCGGTCGAGCGCGAGGCCACGATCGTGGAGGGCGGCGTCCGCTGCGTCACTCGGGTCCACCTGGACGATCGGGCGAAGGAACCGAGGAACACGCAGAGCCGGAAGCGAAGCCTGATGGTCACCGATGCCCGCGACCTGACGCAGGCTCCGGAGCGGATCAACCCGGTCCCGGAGAACGTCGACCTGGGCGCCTACAAGTATGGGTGGCACGACAAGGTCACCTCGGTCTTCGAGCCGAAGCGGGGCCTGTCGCACGAGGTCGTCGAAGAGATCTCGCGGATGAAGAACGAGCCGTACTGGATGCGGGAGTTCCGCCACCGCTCGCTCGACTACTTCTACCGCCGGCCCATGCCCTCCTGGGGTGGTGACCTGTCGAAGATCGACTTCGACAACATCTTCTACTTCCTCCGGGCCACCGAGAAGCAGGCGGAGTCCTGGGAGGACCTGCCGGCCGACATCAAGAACACCTATGACAAGCTGGGCATCCCAGAGGCCGAGAAGCAGCGCCTGATCGCCGGCGTCGCCGCGCAGTACGAGAGCGAGGTCGTCTACC
>WNGB01002207.1_pt1 | contig 35300 bp, 13 predicted proteins | sample 5400681 | NCBI WGS metagenome assembly WNGB01 (sample SAMN13153367, study PRJNA577476) | soil metagenome | isolation source: 115 cm soil or saprolite under grassland replicate 2 | place: USA:California | collected 2016-06-15 | reverse complement strand
GACGGGGCCGTGCTCACCGGGCTGGAACGTGGTGCGCAGCGCCTCGTGGCGGCGGACGATCTCGCGGAAGGCGCCGCGCAGGGCGTCCAGGCCGAGCGCGCCGGTCAGGCGGACGGCGCCGAACATGTTGTAGAACGGATTGTCCGGAGCCAGGCGGTCGAGGAACCAGAGCCGCTGCTGGGCGAACGAGAGCGGCAGGTCGCGGTCCCGGGGCACCGGCAGGATGGGAGAGGGCTGCGCGTGCTCGCCGCGGCGCTCGCCGTCGATACGCGCCGCGAGCGCGGTGACCGTCGGCGCCTCGAAGAACGCGCGCAGCGGCAACTCCACTCCGAAGGCGTCGCGCACCCGCGACATCACCTGCGTCGCGAGAAGCGAGTGGCCGCCCAGGGTGAAGAAGTCGTCCTGGGCGCCGATCCGCGTGAGCCCGCGCCGCTCGCCGCCGAGCACCTGGGTCCAGATCTGCGCCAGCACCTCTTCGACCGGTCCCTGCGGCGCCAGGAAGCGCGCCACCGTTTTTGCCAGAGAACCCACCGCGGCAGGCGCGATCTTCGCGAGCGCGCGGCGGTCGACCTTGCCGTTCGCGTTGAGCGGCAGGCTCGGGAGGACCACGAAGGCCGACGGGATCATAGGCTCCGGGAGCCGGCCGGCGAGCCAGCGCCGAAGGTCGTCCGATCGGTCGGATAATCCGACGGATCCGTCGGATCGGTCCGATCGGTCGGATGCCAGATACGCCACCAACTGCTTCTCACTCCCCTCGCCGCGTACCAACACCACCGCCTCGCGCACGCCGGGGAGGCGGGTGAGAGCGGCCTCGATCTCTCCCAACTCGATGCGGAAGCCGCGGATCTTCACCTGATGGTCGATGCGGCCGAGATAGTGAACCGTGCCGTCGGCCAGCCGGCGCACCAGGTCGCCCGTGCGGTAGAGCCGCCCGCCCGGTCCTTCGCCGAACGGATCGGGGATGAACACCTCCGCGGTCAGGTCAGGCCGTCCGAGATAGCCGCGCGCGAGCCCCGGACCGCCGAGCAGCAACTCGCCCGGAACTCCGACCGGTTGCGGCGCGCGAGAGCGGTCCACCACGTGGAGCTGGTGGTTGGCGATCGGCCGGCCGATCGGGACCACATCGCCGGGCGGCTCGGGAACGCAGGGCCAGAAGCTCACGTCGACCGACGCCTCGGTCGGCCCGTACAGGTTGTGCAACTCGGCCTGAGGGAGGCGGGAGAAGAAGCGCCGCACGAGCTGCGGCGGCAGGGCCTCGCCGCTCGCCACCACGCGGCGCAGCGAGGCCAGCGCTTCGAGCCCCGGCGTCTCCAGGAACACCTCCAGCATCGAGGGCACGAAATGGACGGTGGTGATCTTTTCGCGCGCGATGAGATCGGCCAGGTAGCGGGGATCCTTGTGCGCTTCCGGCTGTGCGAGCACGAGGCGCGCCCCGGTCAGGAGCGGCCAGAAGAATTCCCACACCGAGACGTCGAACCCGAACGGCGTCTTCTGGAGGACGCGGTCCTCCGGCGTGAGGCCGTACGCCTCCTGCATCCACTGCAGCCGGTTGACGATTCCGCGATGGGGGATCATCACCCCCTTGGGAGTCCCCGTCGAGCCGGAGGTGTAGAGGACGTAGGCGAGGCCCTCACCCCCCTGCCCCCCCTCTCCCATCGCCCCCCCTGCCCCCGGGAGAGGGGGGAAATGGAGGGCGTCGAGCCGCACGGCCGGCGGGCCGTCCACCGGCAGCAGAGCCGCGAACCGGTCCTGGGTGACCACCGCGGAAAGGCCGGCGTTTTCGGCGAGCGTCGCCAGCCGCTCCTCCGGGAGCGTGGGATCGAGCGGCACGTACGCCGCACCCGCCTCCAGCACGCCGAGGAGGCCGGTGATCATCGCGAGCGAGCGCTCCAGCAGCACGCCCACCCGGCCGTCCGGCTTCACGCCCAGCCTGGCCAGATGGCCGGCCAGTTGGCGGGCGCGGTCCACCAGCTCGCGATAGGTGGCCTGCTCGTTCTCGTCCACCGCGGCCACCGCGCCGGGCGTCCGATCGGCTTGCGCCGCGACCAGCTCGTGCAGGCCGTGGCCGCGCGGGTAGCCCACCGCCGTGTCGTTCCATTCGGCCAGGAGCTGGTGGCGCTCGCCGGGAGCGAGGAGAGCGATCTCCGCGAGCGGCCGTTGCGGCTCGGCCAGCACGCCGGAGAGGAGCCGCTCGAGATGTCCGCCCAGGCGGACCATCGTCGGAGCCTCGAACAGCTCCCGGCTGTAATCGAGCATGCCGAGCAGGCCCTCCTCGATCTCCCTGAAGGTGCAGGTCAGCTCGAATTGTGCGACCCCCAGCCCGGTGCCTTCCGGGATGATCTTGATGCCGGGATGCTCGAGCGTGCCCTTCGGGGTGTTCTCCATGGTGAACATCACCTGCACGAGCGGCGGCCGGCTCAAATCCCGTTCCGGCGCGAGCTCCTCGACCAGGCGCTCGAACGGCAGCTCCTGGTGCGAGTAGGAGGAGAGCGTCGTCTCACGCACCCGGGTGAGGAGATCGATGAAGCTCGGATTGCCGCCGAGGTCCGTCCGCAGCACCAGCGTGTTGACGAAGAAGCCGATCAGCGGTCCGAGCTCGGCCCGAATGCGGCCGGCGATCGGCGTCGCCACGGCGAGATCGTCCTCCCCGGTGTAGCGCTGCAGGACGACGAAGAAGCCGGCCAGCAGCGTCATGAAGAGCGTCGCCTCATGGCGGCGGGAGAGCGCCTGAAGCTCCGAGAGCGCCGCCGGATCCATGAGGAAGGTCTGCCCGGCTCCCCGCGTGCTGCGGACCGCCTGCCGCGGGTGGTCGGCCGGCAGCTCCAGGACCGGCGACATGCCTGCCAGCCGGCTGCGCCACCAGCCGAGCTCCGCCTCCAGACGCGCTCCGGACAGCCGGCGGCGTTGCCAGACGGCGAAATCCGGATATTGCACGGGAAGCTCCGGCAACGGGCTCGGCTGGCCGGCGAGAAACGCCGGATAGAGCGCTCCGATCTCGTTCACCAGCACACCCATCGACCAGCCGTCGCTCACGATGTGATGCATCACGAGAACGAGCAGGTGCTCGTCGTCCGTGCAGCGGAACACGCAGCCGCGCAGCAGAGGGCCCTTTTCGAGGTCGAACGGCAGGCGGCTCTCCAGCGCGGACATCCGCCGGATCTCTGGATTCCGCCGCGCGGCCGGCAAGGCGCCGAGGTCGACCACGGGCAGCCGCGGCACGAAGCGAGGCGCGATCACCTGCACCGGCTCGCCGTCCTCGGTGGCGGCGAACGTGGTGCGCAGGGCCTCATGGCGGTCGGCCACGCCCGCGAGCGCAAGAGCCAGAGACGGCAGGTGGAGAGTCCCGAGGATGCGCGTCGCCGACGGCAGGTTGTAGACCGGATCGCCGGGATACAGGCGGTCGAGGAACCAGAGCCGGAGCTGGCTGAACGAAAGGGGAAGCGGAGCGAGCCGGTCCTCCCGGGGCTCGATGCGATGTGTTGCCCCCTCCGCCTGACTCTTCTTGCGCAGAAGGTCACGAAGAACCGCCTTCTTGGCGGAAGAAAGTCCGGAGAGCTTGTTCTGCGTTTGAGTCATCGGTCGTCCATCTCTCCTCGCGGGCTCCTGCCGCGATGGGGAAACAGAGATGATAGACGACCAGCGGATGGCGGAGCCCTCGCTCTCCGGCATCCCCTCAGCGGGCCGCCGCCAGCTCGCGCTCGAGCTCGTCCAGGAGGAGCTCCTCGGCGGCCAGGGCGAGGGCCGCGGCGGTCGTCCGCTCGAGCAGGCTCGCGAGCGACAGGCGGACGCCGAGCTCCTGCTCCAGGCGATGGCGGACACGAGGGAGGAGGAGCGAGCGGCCGCCCAGGGCGAAGAAGTCGTCCTTCCGCCCGACGCGCGGGACGCCCAGGACGTCGCGCCAGACGTAGGCCACCGCCTCCTCGGCCGGCGTCGCCGGCGCTTCGTAGCCGCCGGCCGAGGTTGCCTCGAGCTTGGGGATCGGAAGAGCCCGGCGGTCGAGCTTGCCGCTCGCGTTCCGCGGCAAGGCGGGAAGCAGGGCGAAGAGCGACGGCACCATCGGCTCGGGGAGGCGCTCTTTCAAGAACCCGCGGAGCTCGGCCGCCGTGGCGCCCTCCCCCGGCCGCGCCGCCCACCAGGCGACCAGCGCGCGCTCGCCGGCGCGCCGCTCGTCGATCCCCACGGCCGCCTCGGCGACCGCCGGGTGCTGCGCGAGCGCCCCCTCGATCTCCGCCAGCTCGATGCGGAAGCCGCGCACCTTGACCTGGCGGTCGATGCGGCCGAGGTACTCGAGCGCGCCTTCCTCCCCTCCATCCACCTCCCCTCCATCCAGACGATGGCGCGCCAAATCGCCGGTCGTGTACATCCGCGCGCCGGAGCGGCCCGCGAAGGGGTCGGGAAGGAAGGTGCTGGCGGTCAGGTCCGGGCGCCCGAGGTAGCCGCGGGCGAGGCTCTCGCCGCCGATCGCGATCTCGCCGGGGATCCCCGGCGGGCAGAGCTCGCGCGCACCGTCCAGGACGTAGGCGCGGGCGCCCGGCAGCGGCCGGCCAATCGGGAACTCGCGGAGCTCGCGGAGCGGGCGCGGCGGGCCGTCCGGCTCGCCATGGACGGCGTGCGAGGTGGCGGCGACGGTGACCTCCGTCGGCCCGTAGGAGTTGATCACCCGCACCGCGGGGCCGAGCTGACGGCGCAGGCGCGCGACGCGTTCGGGGAGCGCCCGCTCGCCGCCGAAGACGAGGAGGCGGAGGGATGGCGGCCAGGCGGCCTCGCCGGCGTCGACCCGGTCGACCAGCTCTTGCCAGAAGACGGTGGGCAGGTCGCAGACGGTCACCCCCCAGCTCGCGCAGGCGCCCAGGAAGGCCGGCGCCCCGGCGAGCATCGCGTCGTTGCGGAGGATCAGCGCCGCGCCGCTCGCCAGGCAGCAGAAGATCTCCTCGGCGCTGGCGTCGACGGAGAGGGAGGCGAACTGCAGCATGCGGTCGGAGGGGGTGAGCGCGAGGTCCCGCCGCGTCGCGAGGACGTAGCTCGCGAGCCCGCCGTGGCGGATCATCACCCCCTTGGGCGCGCCGGTCGAGCCCGAGGTGTAGATGACGTAGGCGAGGCCCTCGCGGTCGACTCCAAGCGTCGGATCAACCGCCGGGTCGCTCGCCGGCTCTCCCGTCGGCGCCGGCTCGGCCTCGAGGGCCGGCCAGATCTCGTCGAGGTCGATGACGGGCAGGCCGGCGAGCCGGGCCGCCTCGCGCGCCGCCGCGCGCCCGCCGCCGGTGAGGAGCGCCGCAGCGACGGCGCCGCGCCCGACGTCCGGACGCCCGATGTCGCCGAGGATGACGGCCAGGCGCTCGACCGGGCTCGCCGGGTCGAGCGGCACGTAGGCTCCTCCCGCGATGAGCACGGCGAAGACGGCGGCGACCATGCGCGGCGAGCGCTCGAGGTCGATCGCCACCCGGCTCTCCGGGCCGATCCCCTGGGCGACGAGCCGGCGCGCCAGGCCTCGCGCGAGGCGGGCGAGCTCGCCATAAGAGACCTCCCGACCCTCGGCGACGACGGCGGGCGCGCCGGGCGTGCGCGCCGCCTGGGCGAGGAAGGCGTGATGGGCCAGCGGCGGCTGGGCCCCAGCTTGGCCGTCCTCGCCGACCTCGCCGCCGTCGCTCCAGGCGAGGAGCTGGCGGCGCTCGGACGTCGAGAGGAGGGGGAGCTCGGCGAGCGGCCGCTCCGGCGCGGCGAGCGCGGCGGCGAGGAAGGCCGCCAAGTGGTCGAGGAGGCGCGCCGCCGTCACCTCGGTGAACAGGAGGGCGTCGTAGGCGAGCCGCAGCCCGATGCCGCCACCGCCATCTCCGTCGCCGCGGGGATCGGACCTCTCTTCGGCGATGAGGCCGAGCTCGAAGACCTCCCCCGCCAGGTCCGCCGCGGGATCGGGAGGCGAGACGGCGATCTGGAGGCCCGCGAAGGAGAGCCGCGGCGCCGGCTGGCTCCGGAGGAGGAACATGACCTGGAACGGCGGCGCGCGGCGCGGGTCGCGCGGCAGGCCCAGGGCCGTGAGGAGCATCTCGAGCGGCAGGTCCTGGTGCGCGGCGGCGGCCGCCGCCTCCCGGACCTCGTCGACGAGCGGGCCGTAGCCTCGGTCGAGCCGCGGGCGGGCGCGGAGGACCAGGGTGTTGCGGAAGGGACCGATCAGCCCCTCGGCCTCCGGGCGGCGGCTCTCGATCGGCGTGCCGACGAGGAGGTCCTCCTCGCCGCCGGTGCGCCCGAGGACGGCGGCCCAGGCAGCCAGGAGGGTCGAAGAGAGCGTCGCCCCGCACCGGTCGCCCAGCTCGCGGAGGGCCGCGGCGAGCGGCGCCGGCAGCACGCGGTAGACCTCGCCGGCGAGGAACCCATGCGCCGAGGCGCGGTCGAAGTCGGCCGGCAATCGCAGGACGGGAAGCGGCGGGGCGAGCTCGCGCCGCCAGGGATCGACCTCGCCGGCGAGCGGTTCGCCCGCGAGGTGCAGCCTCTGCCAGAGCGCATAGTCGGCGTATTGTAGGGGGAGCTCGGGGAGCGGCGACGGCCGTCCCGCGGCGAAGGCCTCGTAGAGCGCCGCGACCTCTCGCCAGAGAACGAGGCTCGATCCGCCGTCGAAGACGATGGGGTGGGCGGTGAGGAGCCCGGCGTGCCGGCCCGCCGAGAGGCGCACGAGAACGGCGCGGAAGAGAGGCTCCGCCGCGAGGTCGAACGGGCGCCGCCGCTCCTCGGTGGAGAGGCGCGCGACCTCGGGCCTCCACGACGGCTCCGGAAGGCCGGCGAGGTCGACGAGCGGCAGCGGCCGGCGCGCGGCCGGGGCGACGATGGGCTCCGGCGCGCCGCTTGGCGCGGCGAAGGTGGTGCGCAGGGTCTGGTGCCGACGGACCACCTCGTCGAGCGAGCGAGCGAGGAGGGCGGGGGCGAGCGGGCCCGAAATGTCGACGGTGTGGAAGAGGTTGTAGGTTGCTGCGCCGGGGTCGATCTGGTCGAGGAGCCACATCCGCTCCTGGGCGAAGGAGAGCGGGCGGACCGTTTCCTCCTGAAGCGCCGTCACACCAGGTCGCACGGTTTGTCGGGGCGGCGTGCAGGTGGGTCGTTCCGCCAGGGTTTCCATGACCAGACAGCTTCGCATGGGGGCGGCGATGGGTCAAAGACGATCCGGGCCGCCGGCGGGCCGCCCCGGGTCGAGACCCGGGGCTATGAATGGCTGTCCTTCGGACAGAGGTTTTGTGGCAGGAGTCCTCTGTCCCGGAGGGACAGCCATTGGTAGCCCCTGGTTTCAACCCGGGGCGGGGCGCCGGCGCTCCGATCGATTAGAGGAGGAGGTTCTCGAAAGGCCTGCGTTGCTTCTATCGGTAGGCGTGGTGCTTGGCCGCCACGAGACCGCGCACCGACACCTTGTAATTGTCGGAGAGATCTGGGGAGGCCTCGCCGCAACCGATGAACCCGGAGTCGCTCAGCACCTCGGCCGACGGTGGCCGCCGGCTCCTCACCTGCTCGTAGTAGACGTCGATCGCCTGCTTGAGGATGTCGCTGGTGCTCAAGTCGGTCGCGCGGGAGAGGAACTCCAGCTTTCGCGAACGGCTTTCGTCGAGGCGGGCATTGATTCGTATGCTCATGGTCGTCATGGACGAGCGGCGGGCGTCATCCATGCGTATGACAGCCTACAAGAGTCTTGGAGCCGAGTCCACGACCGAAACTACCCTTTGAGCTCCACCAGGTCGCACGGTTTGTCGGGGCAGCGTGCAGGTGGGTCGTTCCGCCAGGGTTCCCATGACCCGACAGCTTCGCATGGGGGCGGCCCGGCGGGCTACTGTCCGCCCCCAGATCGCCATAACGCTTCAGCCGGCTATCCAGTCTGCAAGAGCTTCTCTTGCACCCAAAGGTTGAGCAGCGTTTCCGCCGTCACCCCGCGGCGTCGCGCGGCCTCGTCGATCTTGCGGGATAGCTCTCGGTCGAGAGGAAAGTAGCGATGCCGCGATTCAATGTCGACTTCGAACTCCACACGCCTCGTGGGATTCCAGGCATCCTCCACGTCGTGCTCGTCCCAGTACTCGCCGATCTCCCGATACGAGCCGGCGTTCGAAACCGAAGACTTACCGGCGCTCATACCGCCTCCTGTCTTTGCTTGTCATATCCCTTGCCGAGAGGATCAGTGCGCTCTTGTCTGCCTTGTAGACGAAGTAGACAACGAGGTACCTTCCTTCCCTTGATTGCCCGAAAGCGCCGTAGATGTTCTCTCCTTTGAGGTGTCCCTTCTCGGCGAAGAAGAAGTACGGGCGCCCGGCCAGAACCTCCTCCACCTCCTCTGGCTCGACCGCGTGCTTTCGCCGCAGTTTGTCGACGAAGTCATCGAGCCAGATGATGCCGGATATCCTCACACTGCGTCTCCACGCACGGAACGGCCCCCTGATGAGGGTAGCATATGCTGGTCCTCGGCTACCGTCCTCACCGGATGCGGAGCCGGGCACCTACTCCGAGAACTCGGGCTGCGAATCGACTCAGGTGGCACCTCTTGCCGTGTGGAAGAGGTTGCAGGTTGCCGCGCCGGGGTCGATCTGGTCGAGGAGCCACATCCGCTCCTGGGCGAAGGAGAGCGGGCGGACCGTTTCCTCCTGAAGCCCCGTCACACCAGGTCGCACGGTTTGTCGGGGCAGCGTGCAGGTGGGTCGTTCCGCCAGGGTTTCCATGACCAGACAGCTTCGCATGGGGGCGGCGATGGGTCAAAGACGATCCGACCCGCCGGCGGGCTACTGTCCGCCCCCAAGCCCTCCGTCGGACTTCTATGCAGAGGCTCGTCGCGGCGCCTGGCAAACGAGGCGCGTTCCTCTTCGCTGGGAGCGCCGCCATCCTGGCGGCCCCGAGGCCGGCTGGATCGAGATCACCCAGATCGCCCAGAGCCTGCAACGGGGCCGAGGTCGCATAGACTCGGCCCGAGGCCCGGATGATCTGGCTTCGTGGGCGGGAAGACCTGGCCAGCTACAGAGCCATCCTCGCCCGGGAGCCGGGCGACCCGGCCCGAGGGCTGGTAGTGGGGTTGACGCTGGTGCATCTTCCCGGCCAGAAGGTCTCGTGGCGACTCTCCGGAGCTCTAGACAGTGTAGGGCTCTTGCAGCAGAGCTGGCGCCCGTGATGATCCGGGGAGATCCGCTACCAGATCCGGGCGGGATTGTAGAGAGACACCGCAGAGAGTCAACGTAGCACAGGGGCCGGTTTCCGAAAAAGGGGCCGGCCCTTCCTGCTTCGAGGAAGGCGGTAATGAGGGTATGGGGACCCACAAACCCCATAGGCTCTGTGAGTTAGTGAAAATCCCTCTCTTGACCTCACCCTGAGAATAGGCGTAAGCTAATGCTCTGGAGGGCAGGGAATGTTCCCTGTCGTAGTACCAAAAAACGAAGAGCCCTAAATCCGGTTCACTTTCCACGGCGACCGGAATCAAGGCCCAACAGCCGCGCCCGCAGAGGAGCCGTACTGTATCTCCAAGTATAGACCCCTCTGCGGGATGCGTCAAGAAAGGAGACGCATCCCCATGCGGCAGAATCTTGCCGGGTGGGAAGGCGGGATCGGGCGGTGGTGGGAACTTCTTCGCGCCACTCTGCCCCGATCCCGCATAACTTCCCTGGGACGGCGGATCTGGTCTTATTCTCCGCCGTCCCGTTTTAACTCGCGCCGAGCTGCCGCTACCAGGACCTCTCTAAGCCAGTCGCTCAAGTCACCGGAGCCCTTGCGCTTGAGGGCAAATGAAGGCGGGGAGGAAGGCAGGCGATATGCTCCTCCCCGCCTGATAGGTCAGGAAAAGATTATGATCTCGGGAACGCCGGACGAAGAGCGGATCTGTACGTCTCATGTCGAGCGCGGCAACTGGACGCTCCGGACTCATCTCCGGCGGTTTACCAGACTGAGCAATGGATTCAGCCGGAAGAAGCAGAACCTTCGTGCTGCACTTGCTCTCTACTTTGCCTATTACAACTTCGTACGGATGTACAAGACGATTAGGATGACTCCGGCAATGGCAGCAGGGATTGCTCGGAAGCCGTGGAATGTAGGGGATCTTTCTTACGGTGGCAATGGGAGCTTAATTGTCTGGGATTCGCGTTCTCTTGCAATGCGAAGGAGCGCGACCTTTCTTTCGTCCAAATCTCTGGCGCCAGCGCCATTTACAGCACCACGGTTCACTGCTGACTCAAGCACTTGTGTAATAGGGTACACTTCAGCTATTCGACGATAGCCTCCAGCTTTAAATAATACTTCTAGCTCAGTTAGGTATCTTAGCGCCGAATTTAAGCGGTTTTCAAATGTTCCTCCTCGACACTCTGCTTCAACTAGTCGAAGATGGAGCGCGCGAATCTCTTCCTCTTTCTCTCGCCACATGGTGCCAGCAGCAGCGAGCCATTTGACAACGAAGAAGAGAGCAGCAAGCACAAGAGGAAGCCCAACTGCTCCAAGGATCTTCCCCTGAAGACCGGTTAAGGTGACGACATCCCCCTGCCACCAGCCAAGAATTATGCCTCCAACTAGGGTAAGCGCGGTCATCGGAGTCTTCCCTTTGACGACTCTCCACCACTCGCGGCCAGCAAACTGGAGGCGGAGAACCGGATACCGCGGCTCAGGCATACCGCAAATACTCTCCTCCTTTGTTGGACAGCGTCAAGCAGACCAGTACTTACGCCACACGACCGCCCATCTATCTTGTTCGTTTTCATGCCAGAGCCTCAACTCATTAGTGCACCACTACCCGAGGGGCTGAATGAGCCCGCCCGAGAGCGGGATGAGCTGGCCTGCGGGCCGGCCGATCTGGCCCGAGGGCGGGATGGCTCGGCTTTCGGGGTCAGCCGGCTCTCGGGCCGGTTGGCTTGGCTCTCGGGCCAGATGGGCCGGCCTTCGGGCGGGGCACCTTGGTCCACGGGCCGGTTGGCAGATTTACGAGCCGGTCGAGGTGAATGCGGCACCCGGCTCGCGATGAAATTTGCCGGCGTCACCCCGCCGTTACACATCCGACACCCGTGTTACCCTTTCAGCAGGGTAACGACCTAGCCATGATCGGATGTGAAATCACCGCGAGCGGCGAGTTGGAGAGCCTCGCCGACCGGGAGCCCTCAGGCTCTCGGGCGGCGCTCTCGCACGGCGAGCGCTCGCTCTGGTTCCTGCACCACCTCGCGCCCGTGGGAGGCGCCTACAACATCGCGGCCGCGGCCCGCATGCTCTTCCCGGTGGACGCCGGCACGCTGGAGCGTGCGTTCCAGGCTCTGGTGGACCGCCATGCCGCCCTGCGGACGGCCTTTCCGGCGCAAGACGGCGCGCCGCACCGGCAGGTCGCCGGGCTCCGGGATTTCGCGATGGCCCGGGTGGACGCGGCGGGCTGGAGCGCGGAGCGGCTGCGGTCGCATCTCGCCGCGGCAGCCTGGCGCCCCTTCGACCTGGAACGCGGGCCGCTCCTTCGCGCCACACTGCTGATGGGCGTCCCCGGCGGGCCGGTGCTCCTCCTGGCCGTTCACCACATCGTCGCCGACTTCTGGTCTCTCGCCATTCTGGTTCGTGAGCTGCCGTTGCTGTACCGCGAAGCGGCCGGCGCCGGGCCGGCGCAGCTCTCTTCTCCCGGGATGGACTACGAAGAGCATGTCCGGATGGAAAGGGAGGCCCTGGGTGACGGACGGGGCGAGGCCTTGTTGGCTTACTGGCGGGAGAGCCTGGCAGGGCTCCCCACTCTCGAGCTCCCCCTCGACCGGCCGCGTCCGGCGGTGCAGACCGAGCGGGGCGACTGCTGCCGGCTTCGGCTGCCGGGCGAGCTCGCGGCGGCCCTGCGCGCGCGCAGCCGAAAGCAGCACGCCACGCTTTTCATGACGCTGGCCGCCGCGTTCCAGGTGCTCCTGGGCCGCCACTCCGGCCAGGAGGACCTGGCGATCGGCGCGCCACGCGCCGGCCGGTCTCGGTCGGAGCTCGCCGGCACGGTGGGCTACTTCGTCAACCCGGTGGTTTTGCGTGGAGACCTGACCGGAGACCCCACGTTCGCGGAGCTTCTGGAGCGCACCAAGGCGACGGTGCTCGCCGCCTTCGAGCACGGAGACTATCCGCTGCCGCTCCTCGCCGAGCACCTCCAGCCCGTGCGGGACGCCAGCCGGACGCCGCTGTTTCAAGTTTCGTTCGTGATGCAGAAGGAGACGCGCGGCGTAGAAGGGCTCACCGCCTTCGCCCTCGGCGAGGAGGGGGTCTTGGTGGGGCCGGAGGACTTCCGGCTGGAGACGCTCTCCCTGCCCCGGCCGCCGGCTCCTTTCGAGCTGATGCTCCATGCGGTGGAGCGCCAGGGCGGGCTGAGCCTCGCGCTGCAGTTCAACACCGACCTGTTCGATACCGCGACCGCGGTGCACCTGCTGGACCGCTTCGCCCGGCTGCTCCGGTCGGTCGTGGAGAGCCCCGAGCTCGCGCTCTCGGCGCTGCCGCTCCTCTCCGCGGCGGAGCGCCACCAGCTCCTCCATGCCTGGAATGACACCCGGAACGACACCGCGGAGGCCGGCCCGGAGGCGACCCTCTACGATCTGTTCGCGGCGCAGGCCGAGCGGACGCCGGAGGCGGAGGCGGTGGTGTTCGACGAGGAGCGGCTGACCTACCGCGAGCTGGCGGCCCGGGCGCAGGCTCTGGCGCACCATCTGGTGAGGCTCGGGGTGGGGCCCGAGGTGGTGGTGGGAGTGGCGGCGGAGCGCTCGGTCGAGCTGGTCGCCGGCCTGCTCGGCGTGCTCGGCGCCGGCGGCGCCTGGCTGCCGCTGGAGCCGGACCTTCCCCGGCAGCGCCTGGCGATGATCCTGGAGGATGCGGCGCCGGCCGTCGTCCTCACCCGCCGTTCCCTGGCCGAGGCGCTGCCGCTCGACGCCGTCCCCGGTCTGCGTCTCGCCTGGCTCGACGAGGTCTCCAGCCTGCCGGCTGGCGCGGCGCAACGGCTCCCGCGGGCGGCGGCCGACAACGCCGCCTACGTCATCTACACCTCGGGCTCGACCGGCCGGCCGAAGGGGGTGGTCAACAGCCACCGCGGCATCGTCAACCGGCTGCTGTGGATGCAGGAGGCCTGCAGCCTGGACGCAGGCGACCGGTTCCTGCAGAAGACTCCGTTCGGCTTCGACGTCTCGGTCCCGGAACTCTTCGCTCCCCTGATCCTCGGAGCGCGGTTGGTGGTGGCCCGGCCGGACGGGCACCGCGACAGCGCCTACCTGGCCCGGCTGGTCGAGCAGGAGGGGGTCACGACGATCCACTTCGTGCCCTCGATGCTTCCCTTCTTCCTGGCAGAGGACGGAGTGGCGGCGCGCTGCCGCTCGCTGCGCCGGGTGCTGGTCAGCGGCGAGGCCCTGCCCTGGGAGGTGGAGCAACGCTGCCTCGCTACGCTGCCGGTGCCGCTCTACAACCTGTATGGTCCGACCGAGGCCGCGGTCGAGGTGACCGCCTGGACGTGTGAGCCGGCGGCCCGGCCGCGCCCGGTGCCGATCGGCCGGCCGGTCCGCAACACGCAGATCCACGTCGTGGGCCGGCGGTTGGAGCCGGTGCCGCCGGGGGCGGTGGGAGAGCTGGCGATCGGCGGCGTGCAGGTGGCGCGCGGCTATCGCGGGCGTCCGGACCTGACGGCGGAGCGGTTCGTCCCCGACGATTTTTCTCGAGGGGGTGGTCCCCCGGGATCCCGCCTGTACCGGACCGGCGACCTCTGCCGCCACCTCCCCGGGGGGGAGATCGAATACCTGGGCAGGCTCGACGACCAGGTGAAGATCCGCGGCTTCCGCATCGAGCCGCGCGAGATCGAGATCGCCCTGGCGGCCCAGCCGCAGGTGCGCGAGGCCGCGGTCGTGGTGCGCCAGGACGGCGCGGGGGAGCGCTCGCTGCTCGCCTGCGTGGTGCCGGCGGCGGCGGACGCCGGAGCCGGCACGGCGGCCGAGCTGCGCGCCGCCCTGGCCGCCCGCCTGCCGCCCTCCATGGTGCCGGCCTTCGCCTTCGGCCGGGCGCTCGACCGCCTGCCGAACGGCAAGCTCGACCGCCGGTCGCTCGCCCGCTGGATCCCCGTGGCCGTGCCCGGCCGCCCGCTCGAGGCGCCTGAGGCGCCGCGGACGCCGCACGAGGAGCTGCTGGCCGGCCTCTTCGCCGAGGTGCTGGGAGTCGACCGCATCGGGATCGAGGACAACTTCTTCGAGCATGGCGGCCACTCGCTGGCCGCCATGCGGCTGACCTCACGGATCCGCGAGGCGCTCGGCGCCGAGCTGCCGCTCCACCGCGTCTTCGAGGCGCCGACCGTGGCGGCCCTGGCGCGGGCGGTCGCGGCTGAAGCCCGGAGCCAAGCCCGGAGCGACGCCCCGCCGCTCGTTCCCCTGTCCCATGCGACACCTCGTGCGACACCCCTGCCGCTCTCCTTCGCCCAGCAGCGGCTCTGGTTCCTCCACCAGTTGGAGCCGGCGAGCCCGGTCTACAACATGCCGGCCGCGCTCTATCTGCCGGGCCGGCTCGACCGCGCGGTGCTCGCCGCGGCTCTGGGGGAGGTGGCGCGCCGCCACGAGTCGCTGCGGACCCGATTCATCGCAATTGATGGAGAGCCGGTCCAGGTGGTCGATCCGCCCGCTCCGGTCCCGGTGCCGGAGATCGATCTCGCGGGTCTGCCGGCCGCCCGGCGCCTGGAGGAGGCCCGCCGGCTGGCGCGCGAGGAGGCTCTGCGTCCGTTCGACCTCGGTGATCCCGAGGGTGGACCGTTGCTGCGCACGGCCCTGGTGCGCCTGGGCGAGGCGGAGCAGCTCCTCCTGCTGACCATGCACCACGTGATCAGCGACGGCTGGTCGCTGCGGGTGCTGGCGCGGGAGCTGAGCGCCCTCTACGATGCCGTCCTGGAGCGCCGCCCGTCTCCCTTGCCGGAGCTGTCGATCCAGTACGGAGACTACGCGGTCTGGCAGCGCGGCTGGCTCCGTGGGGAGGTGCTGGAGGCCGAGCTGGCCCACTGGCGGGCCCGCCTGGCCGGTGCGCCTCCGGTGCTCGACCTGCCGCTCGATCGCCCACGGCCGGCGGTGATGAGCTCGCGCGGCGCGAGCCGTGCCCTGGCTCTGCCGCCCGCTCTGCTGCCGTCCCTGCAGGCGCTGGCGCGCCGGCAGGGGGTGACCCTGTTCATGGCCGTCCTGGCCGGCTTCCAGGCTCTGCTGGCCCGCATCAGCAATACCGACGACGTGAGCGTCGGATCGCCGGTCGCCGGCCGCGGCCAGCTGCGGACCGAGGGGCTGATCGGGTTCTTCGTCAACACGCTGGTGCTGCGCACCGACCTCTCGGGCGCACCCGGAGCACCATCGTTCGCGGAGCTGCTCGCGCGGGTCCGGGAGACCTCTCTGGCCGCCTATGCCCATCAGGACCTGCCGTTCGAGAAGCTGGTCGAGGAGCTCCACCCGCAACGCGATCTCAGCTACGCGCCGCTGGTCCAGGTCTCGTTCGTCCTCGACAGCGATCCGCCCCCCGCGTTGCGGCTGGGCGACGTCGAGGCGACCCTCTGGCCCCTGGAGACGGAGATCGAGAAGTTCGACCTGAGCCTCACCCTGGGAGTCGGTGCGGCGGGTCTCTCCGGAGCGATCGGCTTCCGCTCCGACCTGTTCGACGGGGCGACGATCGAACGCCTGGCCGGGTACTTCGGGCGCCTGCTGGCCGGTGCCGTTGCGGCGCCGCAGCAACGCCTGCCGGAGCTGCCGCTGCTCTCGGCGGAGGAGCGGGAGCAGCTCCTGCGGATGGGAGACGGGGCCGGAGAGAGCTACCCGCGGGAAGCGACGCTTCACGATCTGTTCGCCGAGCAGGCGGCGCTCTCGCCCGATGCCGTGGCCTTGACCGGACTGGCGGGCGATGGCACCGTCCTCACCTACGGCGAGCTCGCACGCCAGGCCACCCGTTGGGCGCGCCGGTTGCGCGTCCTGGGCGTCGGTCCGGAGGTGCGGGTGGCCCTCTGCCTCGGCCGTGCTCCCGCCCGGGTGGTGGCGACGCTCGCCGTGCTCGCGGCTGGTGGCGCCTATGTGCCGCTGGACCCCGCCTACCCGCGGGAGCGGCTGGCCTTCCTGATGCGGAGCAGCGCCGCCCCGGTGCTGGTCACCGAGGAGCGCTGGCTGCCGGAGCTGCCGGAGACGGAGGCGGTGGTGCTCTGCCTGGACCGCAAGGAGGCGGCGGAGTGGGATGGAATGGAAGCCGAGCTGCCCGCGGTCGCGGCCACCGGCCTGGCCTACGTGATGTACACCTCGGGCTCGACGGGCGAGCCGAAGGGGATCGCGGTGACGCACCGGGCGGTGGTCCGGCTCGTGCGAGGGACCGGCTATGCCCGGTTCGGCCCCGAGGAGACCTGGCTGCAGCACGCCCCCTATGCGTTCGACGCCTCGACGCTGGAGCTGTGGGGCGCGCTCCTCCACGGCTCCCGCCTGGTGATCCCGCCGCCCGGTGTGCTGACGCCCGCTGAGCTGGGCGAGGTGGTGGAGAGAGAGGGGGTGACCACGCTGTTGCTGACCACCGGGCTGTTCCGGCAGATGGTGGAGGAGAATCTGGAGGCGCTCTCCGGAGTGCGCCAGCTGCTGGCCGGTGGCGACGTGGTGCCGGTGGCGCACTCCCTGCGGGTGCTCGCCGAGCTCCCCGAAACCCGCCTGATCAACAGCTACGGGCCGACCGAGAACACGACCTTCACCTCCTGCTACACGGTGCGTGCCGCGGCGGAGCTGGACCCCTCGGTGCCGGTGGGACGCCCGATCGCTCACACCTGGGTCGCGGTCCTGGACCGCGATCAGATGCCGGTGCCGCCGGGAGTCGCCGGAGAGCTGTGCACGGGAGGGGACGGCCTGGCGCGCGGCTATCTGGATCATCCGGACCGGACGTCGGAGCGCTTCCTGCCGGACCCATTTGGAAGGGAGGCGGGCGGGCGCCTGTACAGGACCGGCGACCTGGTGCGCTGGCGCCGGTCGGGAGACCTCGAGTTCCTCGGCCGGATCGACGCGCAGGTCAAGGTGCGGGGCTTCCGGGTCGAGCCGGGAGAGATCGAGACGGCCCTGATGGCCCACCCGCGGCTGAGCAGCGCGGTGGTGCTGGCGCAGCGGGAGGAGGCCGGGGGGCACCGGCTGGTGGCGTACGTGGTGGCCGCGGCCGACGCAACCGTCGCGCCGGAGCCGTCCGAGCTGCGTGATTTCCTGCGCCGGCGGCTGCCCGAGTTCATGGTGCCGTCCGCCTGGGTCTCCCTGCCGGCCCTGCCCCTGACCGCCAACAGCAAGGTCGACCGCAAGGCGCTCGCCCTCCTGCAACCGGATCGGCCGCGGAGCACCGGTGGAGCGCTGCGCACGCCGGCCGAGGAGCGGATCGCGGCAATCTTCGTCGAGCTGCTGGGCGCCGAGCTGCTGGGCGTCGAGCCGGTGGGGCCGGAGGCGGACTTCTTCGACCTGGGTGGGCATTCGCTGCTGGCGACCCGCCTGGTGTCGCGGGTGCGCGGGGTGTTCGGGGTGGAGCTGCCGCTGCAGGCGGTCTTCGAGACGCCGACCGTCGCGGGCCTGGCCGCCCAGATCGAGCTCGCGACCGGCGCGGAGCGCTCCGCGGCGCCGCTCCTGGATCCCGTCGTGCGGGTGTCGCGCGGAGAGCCGCTGGCTTTGTCCTTCGCGCAGCAGCGGCTCTGGTTCCTGGAGCGGATCGAGCCCGGCGCCGCGTACCTGCATCTGCCGGCGGCGCTCGACTGCGCGGGGCGCCTCGACCCGGCGGCGCTCGCCGGGAGTCTCGGCGAGATCCTGCGCCGTCACGAGGGGCTGCGCACGCGCTTGGTCCTCTCCGGGAGGCAGCCGCTCCAGATCCCGCTCCCGCCGGCCGAGCTCGCCGCGGTCCCCCTCGTGCCCTGCATCGACCTGAGCGCCCTCCCGGCGACGGCGCAGGAGGGAGAGGTATCCCGCTGGACCGCCGCGGAGGCCGCCCGCCCCTTCGATCTCGCGCGCGGCCCCCTGCTCCACGCCGTTCTGCTGCGCCGCGGGCCGGAGAGCCACCGGCTGCTCCTGACCGTCCATCACATCGCCGCCGACGCGTGGTCGCTCGGCCTGCTCATCCGCGAGCTCGGGGAGCTCTACGCGGCCTGCGTCGAGGCCCGGCCGTCGCACCTGCCGGAGCTCTCCGTCCAATACGCCGACTACGCCGTCTGGCAGCGCCGGCGTCTGCAGGGCGACCGCCTGGACGAGCTCCTGCGCTACTGGCGCGAGCGCCTGACGCCCCGTCCTCCCGCCCTGGAGCTCCCCACGGACCGCCCGCGGCCGCCGGTCCGGAGCCCGCGCGGCGCGCGGCGGCCGGTGCGCTTCGACGCCGCGGCGGTGGACGCGATGCGGCGCCTCGGCGGCCCGGCCGGCGCGACCCTCTTCATGGCGGTCCTGGCGGTGTTCCAGGCGGTTCTCGCGCGCCATGCCGGGCAGGACGACGTCGCGGTCGGCACCGCGGTGGCGGATCGCCCCGATCCGGCGCTGGAGGGGGTGATCGGCCTCTTCCTCAACCTCCTGGTGCTGCGCGGCGACCTGTCGGGCGATCCGACGTTCCGCACCCTCCTGATGCGCGTCCGCGAAACGGTGCTGGGCGCTCTCGTGCACGCCGAGCTGCCGTTCGAGCAGCTCGTCGACGCCCTGCAGCCGGAGCGGGATCTCTCCCGCACCCCGCTGTTCCAGGTCTTGTTCACGCTGCGCAGCGAGCCGCTGCCGGAGCTCGCGCTGCCCGGCCTGGCGCTGCGGCTGGCCGATACGTTCACCGGAGCGGTGCAGTTCGACCTGTCGCTCCTCCTCGAAGAGTCCAGGAGCGGGGGGATCGACGGCTGGATCGAGCACAGCTCCGACCTGTTCGACGGCGCGACCGTGGAGCGCCTGGCCCTCCACTGCAGCCATCTGCTCGCGAGCGCCGCGGCGGACCCCGACCGCCGCCTGTCGGATCTCCCCCTGCTGAGCGAGGCGGAGAGGGCGGAGCTCCTGGTGCAGTGGAACGACACGCGGACGGCGCTCCCCCTCATCGCGCCGATCGGTGAGTTGTTCCGCGCCCAGGTGGAGCGCACCCCCCTCGCAATTGCGGCGGTCGATGCGGAGGCGGAGCTGACCTGGCGGGAGCTCGCGGACCGGGCGTCCCGGCTGGCGCGGTGGCTGGTCCGGAGCGGCGTGCGGCCCGGCGACCGGGTGGGCGTCTGCGTCGAGCGGTCGTTGCCCATGCTGGTCTCCCTCCTGGCCGTCCTGGAGGCCGGCGCGGCGTACGTGCCGCTCGATCCGGCCTATCCGCGGGCGCGGCTCGCGGCGATGCTGGAAGACTCGCAGGCCACGGCGCTGATCGCGTCGGCCCCCTCATGCACGGCCGGTGCCTCGCTGCTGCATCCTCGGACCCTCTCTCCCGAAGCGCCGGAGGAGTCCTCTGCACCGCTGCCCTTGGTACCCGCGGCGTCGCCGGCCTACATCCTCTATACCTCGGGCTCGACGGGTGCTCCCAAGGGCGTCGTGGTCAGCCATGCGAACGTCTGCAATCTCTTCGTCGCGATGGATGCGGAGCTCCGGCAGCGGGGGCCAGGCGTCTGGCTCGCGGTGACCAGCATCTGCTTCGACATCTCCGTGGTCGAGCTGTTGTGGACCGTGACTCGCGGCTTCAAGGTCGTGATCCACGACGGTCGGGACGTGGCGGAGCAGATCGCTCGCCACGGCGTGTCGCACCTCCAGTGCACACCCTCGATGGCCGGCATGCTCGCCGCGACCCCGGAGCGGTTGCGGAGCCTCGCGCCGCTCTCCCATCTGCTGCTCGGCGGCGAAGCCCTGCCCGCGCCGCTGGCGGATCGCCTCGCGGCCACCGTGACCGGCGAGGTCCGCAACCTCTACGGCCCGACCGAGACCACCGTCTACTCGCTCGGCCAACGGGTCGAGGGCGGCGAGGCGAGGCCGCCGATCGGGCGGCCGTTGTCCAATACCGAGGTCTACCTGCTGGATGCCTCTCTGCGGCCCGTCCCTCTGGGAGCCCGCGGCGAGGTCTTCCTCGGCGGCGACGGGGTGGCCATGGGATATTGGCGGCGGCCCGATCTCACCGCCGAGCGCTTCCTTCCCGATCCGCTGGGGAGCCGCCCGGGCGGACGCCTCTACCGGACGGGCGACCTGGCGCGCCACCGCAAGGACGGCAGCGTGGAGTATCTCGGCCGGTCGGACCACCAGGTCAAGGTGCGTGGAGTGCGCATGGAGCTCGGCGAGATCGAGGAGGCGCTGCGCGCGCATCCGGCGGTGGCGCAGGCCGTCGCCGCCGTCCGCGATGTTCGCGATGTTCACGACAATGGGCCGGGAGGCCGGCAGCTGATCGCCTGGCTGGTCCCCGTAGCGGGCGGCCCGGCCGGAGGCCCCTCCGCGAGCGAGCTGCGGCGGTTCCTGGCCGAGCGGCTGCCCGAGGCCATGATCCCCGCCGCTTTTGTCCCGCTCGCCGCCCTGCCGCTCACCCGGAACGGCAAGATCGACCGTCGGGCCTTGCCCGCGCCGGAGGCCGGCCGGCCGCGCCTGGACAGCGACTACGCGGCGCCGCGGACTCCGCATGAGAAGACTCTGGCCGCGGTCTGGCAGGAGGTGCTCGGACGTGAACGCATCGGCATCCACGACAACTTTTTCGAGCTGGGCGGCAGCTCTCTGCTGCTGGTCGAAATCGAGTCGCGGCTGCGGGACGTCTTCGGGCGCGAGATCCCGTTCGTCCAGATCTTCCGCAACCCGACCATCCACAGTCTGGCGCAGGCGTTGGAGGGCGGGGAGCGCCGCCCGGCCGAGCCGGTGCAGAAGCTCCGGCCACCGGCCGGAAACACCCTGGGCGAAGAGAGCGCCCTCGACCGCCAGCGGCGGTTCCTGGCGGAGATGAAACGGCAGCGAGCACAGTCTCAGCGTCCGGGGCGCCCCGGGTCTTGAAGCAGGAGATGCAGCATGAGTCGTGAAGAAGACCTGGAGAGCAGGCCTCTCGAGGGGATCGCCGTCGTCGGCATGGCCGGCCGCTTTCCGGGAGCGGAGGACCTGGATGCGCTCTGGCGCAATCTGTGCGGCGGAGTCGAAGGGATCACCTTCTACACCCGCGAGGAGCTCGCCGCCGCCGGGGTCGACCCGGAGCTGCTCGACGACCCGCGCTACGTGAAGGCGGGAGCCGCCCTGCGCGACGTGCAGAGCTTCGACGCCGCCTTCTTCGGCTTCAGCCCACGCGAGGCGGAGCTCATGGATCCGCAGCACCGGCTGTTCCTCGAATGCTCCTGGGAGGCGCTGGAGAACGCGGGCTACGACACCGCGGCCTATCCCGGCTCGATCGGCGTCTTCGGCGGCATGGGGGTGAGCGGCTACCTGATCCGCAACCTGCTCTCGCACGACGACCTGCTGCGGAGCGCCGGACCGCTCCAGGTGCGCATCTTCAACGACAACAGCTTCCTGACCTCGCTGGCGGCCTGGAAGCTCGACCTGCGGGGCCCTTCGGTGACTGTGCAGAGCGCCTGCTCCACCTCGCTGCTGGCGGCGTGCATGGCCTGCCAGAGCCTGCTCCAGTACCAGTGCGACATGGCGCTGGCCGGCGGCGTGAGCGTGGTGGTGCCGCATGGCCAGGGGTATCTCGCGCTGGAGAGCGTGATGTCGCCGGACGGCCGCTGCCGCGCTTTCGACGCCGCCGCGGACGGAGCGGTGGAGGGGAGCGGCGCGGGGGTGGTGGTGTTGAAGCGCCTGTCGGACGCCCTCGCCGAAGGGGATGCGATCCACGCGGTGATCCGCGGCTTCGCGACCAACAACGACGGCGGCTTCAAGCAGAGCTTCACCGCGCCGTCCGTCGACGGGCAGGTCGAGGTGGTGGCGATGGCGCAGGCGATGGCGGGGGTGCCGGCCGAGTCGATCACCTACGTCGAGACGCACGGCACCGGGACCCCGCTGGGCGATCCAGTGGAGGTCGCCGCCCTGACCGAGGTCTTCGCGGCCTCGACGGAGAAGCGGGGTTTCTGTGGATTGGGCTCGATCAAGACCAACATCGGCCATCTCGACGCGGCGGCGGGGGTCGCGGGGCTGATCAAGGCCATCCTGGCGGTGGAGCACGGGATCCTGCCGCCCAGCCTCCATTTCGAGACTCCCAACCCGCGCATCGACTTCGCGCGCAGCCCCTTCTACGTCAACACCGAGTGCCGGCCCTGGCGGCCGGAGGGGTGGCCGCGGCGGGCCGGGGTGAGCGCCTTCGCGATCGGCGGGGTGAACGCGCATGTGATCCTGGAGGAGCCGCCGGCACCGGAGCCCGCCGCCGCGGCGCCGCCGTGGAGCCTGCTGGTGCTCTCGGCGCGCACGGAGACGGCGCTCGACGCGGCGACCGGCCGGCTGCTGGAGCATCTGAAGAACCCGGAATTCCAGGAAGACCGGAATCTGGCGGACGTCGCCTACACCCTCCAGGTCGGGCGCCGCGCGTTCCGCCACCGCCGCGTGCTGGTCGGCCGCGATCTCGCGGACGCGGTGGGCGTGCTGGAGCGGCGCGATCCGCGGCGGCTGCTGACCGGCACCGCTTCGGCGGGCGAGCCGCAGGTGGCCTTCCTGTTTCCCGGCCTGGGGACCGAGTACGCCGGCATGGCCCGCGGCCTCTACCGGGACGACGCCGGGTTCCGCGCGCGGCTCGACGACTGCGCGGAGCGGCTCGAACCGCTCCTCGGGCTCGATCTGCGGGACGTCCTGTTTCCGGAGGAAGGGGAGGAGGCGGACGGAGAGACGGGGTTCGATCTCCGCGCCCTTCTCGGCCGGGGCCCGCGGCCGACATCCTCCACGGAGGGACTGCTGCGGCGGACCGCGGTGTCACAGCCGGCCGTCTTCGCGGTCGAGTACGCGCTGGCCTCCCGCCTGCTCGACTGGGGGATCCGGCCGCAGGCGATGGTGGGCTTCAGCATCGGCGAGTACGTGGCGGCCTGCCTCTCCGGCGTGCTGTCGCTCGACGATGCGCTGCGCCTGGTGGCCGGCCGCGCCCGGCTGATCGACGAGCTGCCCGGCGGAGCGATGCTCGCGGTGCCCTTGAGCGAGGACGCGGTGGCGCCCTGGCTCGTCGGCGGTCTCTCTCTGGCCGCGGTCGCCGGGCCGGAGCTGACCGTGCTGGCGGGGACGGAGGACGCGGTGGCCGCGGCCGAGGAGCGGCTGACCGCTGCGGGCCACGTCTGCCGCCGGTTGCAGACGTCTCACGCCTTCCATTCGGCCCTGATGGAGCCGGCGGTGGAGCGCTTCCTGGCTCTCTTCGAGGGGATCGAGCTGCATCCGCCGGAGATCCCCTATCTCTCCAATGTCACCGGCGGCTGGATCACCGCCGAAGAGGCGACGGACCCGGCCTACTGGGCGGAGCACCTGCGCGGCACGGTGCGGTTCGCGGACGCGGTGGCCAGGCTGTGGCGCGAGCCCGGGCGGGTGCTGGTCGAGGTCGGGCCGGGCCAGACGCTCTCCTCCTGGGCGCTGCAACAGTCCTCGACGGCTGATCCGGTGGCGCTGCCGACCCTGCGCCACGCCTTCGAGCGCACGGACGACCTCGCCTTCCTGCTCCAGACCGTGGGGAGGCTCTGGCTCACCGGCCTGCGCCCCGACTGGCCGGCGCTCTGGGAGGACCAGCCGCGGCGCCGGGTGCCGCTGCCGACCTACCCGTTCGAGCGCCAGCGCTACTGGATCGAGCCGCGCAGCCGGGCGGCTGTGCAGCCGGCGCCGGAGGCGCCTGCCGTGAGACCGGGGGAGGCGGATCCGGAGATGCTGGCCGCGGAGCCCGCGCGCCGGCATGCGCGGCCGAGCCTCCACGTCCCCTACGCGGCGCCGCGCGACGCGGCCGAGCGGCGGGTGGCGGAGATCCTCGGCGAGCTGCTGCGGCTGGAGACGGTGGGGATCCACGACAGCTTCTTCGACCTCGGCGGCGACTCGCTCCTCGCCACGCACCTGGTGGCGCGCCTGGCGCGCGAGCTGGGCGCGAAGCTGTCGCTGCGGGACGTCTTCGAGTCGCCGAGCGCGGCCGAGCTCGCGGCCTCCGTCGCGGCGCAGCGCGGCGCGGTGGCCGGCGCCTGGGGGCCGGTGCTCCGGCGGAGCGGCGGCGAGCCGGTCCCGCTCTCCTTCGCCCAGCAGCGGCTCTGGTTCCTCGACCAGCTCGATCCGGGGAATCCGGCCTACAACCTGCCCGCCGCGATCCTCTTCACCGGGCCGCTCGACCGCCCGGCGCTCGCCGCCGCCCTGGACGGGATGGCGGCGCGGCACGAGGCGCTGCGGACGACGTTCGGGCTTGCGGACCCTTCTGGCGAAGAGCCCGTGCAGCGCATCGCGCCGCCGTCGCCGCTGCCGTTCCCGGGGATCGATCTCTCGGGCCTGCCGGAGGCGGCGCGCGAGGCCGAGGCCCTGCGGCTCGCCGCCGAGGAGGCGATGCGCCCGTTCGACCTGGCACGCGGGCCGCTGCTGCGCACCGCGCTGCTGCGGCTGGACGCCGCGCGCCACGTCGCTCTCTTCACCCTGCACCACATGGTGGGCGACGGCTGGTCGTCCGAGGTCCTGGTCCGCGAGCTCGCGGCGCTCTATCCGGCGTTCGCCATGCGGCGGCCGTCGCCGCTCCCGCCGCTGCCGGTGCAGTACGCCGATTTCGTCCTCTGGCAGCGCGAGAACCTGCGCGGCGCGGAACTCGAGGCGCAGCTCGCCTTCTGGCGCGGCGCGCTGGCCGGCGCTCCGGCGGTCCTCGACCTGCCGTCCGACCGGCCGCGCCCGGCGCGGGCGAGCGGCCGGGGCGGCGCCGTCTCCGCGGCGCTCCCCACGGAGCACGCCGAAGCGCTGCGGAGGTTGGGACGGAAGGCCGGCGCGACGCCGTTCATGACCTTCCTCGCGGCCTTCTATGCCCTGCTCCACCGGCTGACCGGCGAGACCGACCTGGTGGTGGGCACGCCGGTCGCCAACCGCCGCCGTCCCGAGCTCGATGGGCTGATCGGCTTCTTCGCCAACACCCTGGCGTTGCGCGCCACCATCCCGGACACCCCGGAGGCAGAGCCCACCTTCGCCGGCCTGCTCGCCTCGGTACGCGAGACGGCGCCCTACGCCTACGCCCACCAGGACCTGCCGTTCGAGCGCCTGGTCGAAGAGCTGGCGCCCGAGCGGAGCCTCGCGCGCACGCCGCTCTTTCAGGTGATGTTCCTTCTGCACGGCGAGCCGGTCGAGGAGCTCGAGCTGGCGGGTCTCACGCTCGCTCCGTTCGGCAGCCTGGCCACGGCCGAGCGCGCGGCCAAGTTCGACCTCACCCTGGAGCTGATCGAGAGCGGGCCGGATCTCACGGTCGTCCTGGAATTCCGCCGCGACCTGTTCGACCCGGCGACCGGGGTCCGCCTGCTCGGCCATTTCGCGGCTCTGGCCGGCGCCCTGGCCGCGGCGCCGGAGGCGCGGCTCGCCGAGCTGCCGCTCCTCACCGCCGCGGAGCGGCAGCAGGTGGTCGTCGAGTGGAACGACACGCAGGCCCCCGCTCCGGCTGCGCTCCTGCACCAGGCATTCGAGGCGCAGGCGGCGGCGCAGCCTACGGCCCCGGCGCTGGTCTGCGGCGGGGAGATGCTGACCTACGGCGATCTCGACGCCCGCGCCAATCGCCTGGCCCGCCGCCTGCGCAGCCTGGGCGTCGGACCCGAGGTGCCGGTCGCGGTCTGCGCCGGCCGGTCGGCTGGGCTGGTGGCCGCCCTGCTCGCGGTGCTCAAGGCGGGAGGAGCCTACCTGCCGCTCGATCCCAACTACCCGCCGGAGCGGCTGGCTTTCCTGCTCGCCGACGCCGGGGCGGCGGTGCTGCTCACCGAGAGCGCGCTCGCCGGGCGCTGCGGTGGCTTCGAGGGGGCGGTGGTGGAATTGGATCGGACCGATCCGACCGATCCGACGGATCGGTCCGATGCTCCGCTCCCCCCTCCTCTCTCTGGCAGCCTCGCCTACCTCATCTACACCTCCGGCTCGACCGGCCGGCCCAAGGGCGTGGCGATCCCGCATGGGGCCGCGGTGGCCCTGGTGCGCTGGGCGGCGGAGGCGTTCTCTCCCGCCGAGCTCGACGGCGTGCTGGCCTCGACCTCGATCTGCTTCGATCTTTCGGTCTTCGAGCTGTTCGTGCCGCTTTCCCGGGGCGGCCGGGTGATCCTGGCGGAGAACGCCCTGGAGCTGCCGCGGCTCGCGGCGGACGTGCGGCTGGTCAACACGGTGCCGTCGGCGCTGGCGGGCTTGCTCGACCTCGGCCCGCTGCCGCCGTCGGTGCGCACGGTGGGGCTGGCCGGCGAGCCGCTGCGGCGCGATCTCGTCCAGCGGATCTACGCCGCGGCGCCGGGTGTCGAAAGAGTGCTCAACCTCTACGGCCCCTCGGAGACCACGACGTACTCGACCTGGACGGCGGTGGAGCGGGAGGATCGGGTCGAGCCTTCGATCGGCCGGCCGATCACCGGCACCCGGGCGCACGTGCTGGACGGCTCGCTCGCGCCGGTGCCGATCGGCGTTTCCGGCGAGCTGTTCCTGAGCGGAGCCGGCCTCGCGCGTGGCTACCTGGGGCGGCCGGAGCTGACCGCGGAGCGCTTCGTGCCGAATCTGTTCGCCGGTTCGGGAGCCCGTCTCTACCGCACGGGAGACCGGGCCCGTTGGCGCCCCGACGGAGCGCTCGAGCTCCTGGGGCGGATGGACCACCAGGTGAAGGTGCGCGGCTTCCGCATCGAGCTGGGCGAGATCGAGGCCGTGCTGTCAGGGCATCCGGCGGTGCGGGAGGCGGCGGTGACCGCCCCGGCCACCCCGGCAGACATCTCGGGGGACCGGCGGCTGGTGGCCTACGTGTCGGCCACGGAAGGGGGCGGACCGCTCGACGTGGCGGCGCTCGGCGTCTATCTCGGATCGCGCCTGCCCTCGTTCATGGTGCCGTCGGTGTGGGTGGAGCTGGCGGCGCTGCCGCGGACGCGGACGGGGAAGGTGGACCGCCAGGCGCTGCCCGTACCGGGGGAGGCGGCGACGGGGGCGGCGTACGAGGCACCGCGTACGGCGACGGAGGAGGTGCTGGCAGGGATCTGGGGCGACCTGCTCCGCCGCGAGCGGGTGGGGGTGCACGACAACTTCTTCGCCCTGGGCGGTCACTCGCTGCTCGCCACTCAGGTGGTCTCCCGGCTGCGCGACCGGCTGGGGGTCGAGCTGCCGGTGCGCGCGCTCTTCGAGCAGCCCACGGTCGCCGGTCTGGCGACGCTCCTCGCCGGCCACGGCGAGTGGGTTGACCAGGCGCCGATCATCGCCCTGCCGCGGGACGCGGAAGGCGGCGGCACGTTCCCGGCGTCGTTCGCACAGCGGCGGCTGTGGTTCCTCGATCAGCTCGAGCCGGGGAGCGCGGTGTACAACATGCCGATTGCCCTGCTTCTCGAAGGCGAATCGCTCGAGGGCGGGCTGGCCGAAGAACAGCTCGCGGCGGTGTTCGGCGAGCTGGCGCGGCGCCACGAGACGCTGCGCACGACGTTCGTTGCGGGGACCGACGGACCGCTGCAGGTGGTGCACCCGATACCCTCGGACATCGAATGGCCGTTCGCGCTCGCGTCGATCGACCTGTCGGCGCTGGGTGACGAGGAGCGCCGGCGGGAGCTGACGCGGCGGGTGGCGGAGGAGTCGCTGCGCCCGTTCGATCTCGCTTCCGGCCCGCTGCTGCGGGCGACGCTGGTGCGGCTGGCCGCTCGGGAGAGCGCGCTGCTGCTCACCCTGCACCACGTGATCTCGGACGGCTGGTCGATGGGAGTGCTGGTGCGGGACGTGACGGCGCTCTACGCGGCGGTGGTCGCGCAACGGCCGCTGGGAGAGGCGCTGCCGCCGCTGCCGGTGCAGTACGCGGACTTCACGGTGTGGCAGAACCGCCGGCTGTCGGGGGAGACGCTCGCGCGCGAGATCGAGCACTGGCGGGAGAAGCTCGCCGGAGTGCCGCCGTTCCTCGAGCTGCCGACGGACCGGCCGCGTCCGCCGGTGCAGACGTTCGGTGGACGGAGCCTGCCGCTGTGGCTCGAGCCGGAGCTGGCGGGCCGTCTGTCGGCGCTGGCGCTCGAGACGGGGACGACGCTGTTCATGGTGCTGCTGGCGGGCTTGGAGACGCTCCTGGGGATCTACTCGGGAGCGGACGACCTGGCGGTGGGAACTCCGATCGCCGGCCGCAACCGGGCGGAGCTCGAGGGATTGATCGGGTTTTTCCTCAACTCGCTGGTGCTGCGCGCCGACCTGTCGGGAGATCCGTCGTTCGTCGATCTCCTGGGCCGGGTCCGCGAGGACACGCTGTCGGCCTACACGCACCAGGACCTGCCGTTCGAGAAGCTGGTGGAGGAGGTCAAGCCGGAGCGCAGCCGGGCGCACTCGCCGATCTTCCAGGTGATGCTCGTGTTGCAGAACGCGCCGATGGGCGGGGGCGGCGAGCTGCCGGGCCTGACGATGCGGCCGTTGGCGGGGGGTGAGACGGCGGCGAAGTATGACCTGGCGCTGGTGCTCTCCGAAGAGGGTAGTGGAAGAGGTGGGATCGGCGGCAGCCTCGAATACAACGTCGATCTGTTCGACGCGCCGACGATGGCCCGGCTGCTCGATCATTGGCGGGCGTTGCTCGAAGGGGTGGTGGCGGACTCCGGAGCCCGGCTGTCGGCGCTCCCCTTGCTGGGACCCGGGGAGCGGCAGCAGCTCCTCCACGAGTGGAGCGACGCGGCCCCCGTCGGTGTTGGAACAACCCCGGTGCACGAGCTCTTCGCGGCGCAGGCGGCGCGGCGTCCGGACGCGGTGGCGCTGGTCTCCGGTCACCAGGCTCTGACCTACGGCGAGCTCGCGCGAAGGTCGAGCCGGATGGCGCGCCGCCTCACGGAGCTCGGAGTCGGGCCGGGCACGCTGGTCGGGCTCTGCGCCGAGCGCTCCCCCGAGCTCATCCTGGGAGTGCTGGCGATCCTCGCGGCCGGCGGGGCCTACCTGCCGCTCGACCCCGCCCATCCCATGGAGCGCCTGGCCTACACCCTCGCCGACGCCAGGGCGCCGATCCTCCTGGCCGAGGAGTCTCTGCACGAGCGCCTGCCGGCGGGCGCCGCGCGGGTGGTCGGTCTGCACGCGCTCGTTGGCCAGGAAGTTGCCGGAGAGGTCCCACCTCCCGCCCAGGACTCCGTCAAAGTCATCGCCGTCGGGGCCTCCGCCCGCCCGACCTCACCCCCCCGGCCCCCCTCTCCCATCTCCCACCCAGCCCCCGGGAGAGGGGGGAGCTTGCTGGTTTGTTCTCGCGAGGGTCGGGCGGTGGCGCCCCTCTCCCGGTTGGAGGGGTGGGAGATGGGAGAGGGGTCGGGGGTGAGGTCGGGCGGGCGGGCGGAGGCTTCAGCTACGATGACTTTGACGGAGCCCCCTCCCGCCGCCCGCGCCGCTGCGGGCGACCCCGGCGACCTCGCCTACGTCATCTACACCTCGGGATCGACCGGCCGGCCGAAGGGCGTCGAGGTCAGTCACGCGAACGTCGCGCGCCTCTTCACCGTCATCCGCCAGTCCTTCCCCTTCGGTCAGGACGACGTCTGGACGCTCTTCCACTCGATCGCCTTCGACTTCTCGGTCTGGGAGCTGTGGGGGGCGCTCGCCTTCGGCGGGCGGCTCGTCGTCGTGCCGGGCGAGACGGCCCGCTCGACCGAGGCGTTCTACGAGCTGCTGCGACGGGAGCGGGTGACGGTGCTCAGCCAGACCCCCTCGGCCTTCCGGCAGCTCCTCTGGGCCGAGGAGTCGGCCCTCGCGCGCGGTGATGTGGATAAGGCGGACGATGCGATGGTCTCGGACCTCCGGCTGGTGGTCTTCGGCGGCGAGGCGCTGGATCTTGCTTCGCTCGCCCCGTGGTTCGAGCGCCACGGCGAGGAGCGGCCGCTGCTCGTCAACATGTACGGCATCACGGAGACGACGGTGCACACGACCTGGCGGCGGCTGCGGCAGAGCGACCTGGCGCAGCCGGGGAGCGCCATCGGCCGGCCGCTGTCCGACCTCTCGCTCCATCTGCTCGACCGCGGCGGCCGGCCGGTGCCGATCGGCGTGCCGGGAGAGATCCACGTCGGCGGCGCCGGGGTGGCGAGGGGGTATCTCGCCCGCCCCGCCCTCACCGCGGAACGGTTCGTGCCCGATCCCTTCGCCTCCGGAGCCGCGGATGGGGTGGGCGGACTGCGGCTCTACCGTTCCGGCGACCTGGCGCGCCGGCGCCCGGACGGCGACCTCGAATACCTCGGGCGGATCGACCGCCAGGTGAAGGTGCGCGGCTTCCGCATCGAGCTCGGCGAGATCGAGGAGGCGCTCGCCGAGCATCCGGAGGTGAGGGAGGCGGTGGTGACGGCGCGCGAGGACCGCCCGGGCGACGTGCGGCTGGTCGGCTACGTGACCTCGGCGGCCGAGCCCGGGCCGGCGCCGCAGGCGCTCGCCGCCTTCCTCGCCGAGCGGCTGCCCGGCTACATGGTGCCGGCGGCCTGGGTGCTGCTCGACCGGCTGCCGCTCACCACGAACGGCAAGTTGGACCGCGCGGCCCTGCCGGCCCCTTCGGGCAAGGTGGACCGCGCGACCCAGCCGGCCCCTTCGGGCAAGCTGGACCGCGCGGCCCTGCCGGCCCCTTCGGAGCGCGGAGAGGGCGGCGCGTACGTTGCGCCGCGGAGCCCGGTCGAGCAGGTGCTCGCCGGGATCTGGGAGGAGGTGCTCGGGCTGCAGCGCGTGGGGATGGAGGACGACTTCTTCGCCCTGGGCGGCCACTCGCTCATCGCGGCCCAGGTGACCTCGCGAGTGCTCCAGGCGTTCTCCGTGGAGCTGTCGCTGCGCGTCCTCTTCGAGCGCCCGACCGTGGCGGCCATGGCCGCGGAGGTCGAGTTGCTGCGGGGGAGTGGCGCGGCGATCGGGGCCAGCGCGGCACCGCCGCTCGTGCGGGCGCCCCGCGGCACCGAGGCGCCGCTGACGTTCCGGCAGGAGTGGCGGTGGCTGCTCGACCAGTTCTGGCCGAGCAACACGGGCCACAACGTGCCGCTCGCGCTGAAGCTCCGCGGCGCGGTGTCGGCGCCGGCGCTCGCGGCGGCGCTCGCCGCGGAGGTCGAGCGCCACGAGTCTCTCCGCACGCGCATCGTCGCGGTCGGGGGCAAGCCCGTGCAGCGGATCGACCCGCCCTGGCGGCCGCCCCTGCCGTTCGTGGACCTGGGCGGCCTGCCGCCCGCCGTGGCGGAGCGCGAGGCGGCACGCCTCGCCGCGGTGGAGTGGGTCTTCCCCTTGGATGTCGCGCGCGGGCCCCTCCTGCGCTCGGTCCTCCTGCGCCTCGAGGAGGAGGTCTTCGTCCTTCTCCTGACCATCCACCACATCATCTCGGACGGCTGGTCGATGCGCGTCCTGGGGCGCGAGCTGCCGGCGCTCTACGCGGCTGCGCAGGCCGGCCTCCCTTCGCCGCTCCCCGAGCTCCCCCTCCAGTTTCGCGACTTCGCCATCTGGCAGCGAGGGTGGCTCCAGGGCGAGGCGCTCGAGAGTCTCCTCGGCGCCGCGGTCCAGCGGCTCGCCGGCATGCCGACCCTCGACCTGCCCACCGACCGGCCGCCTTCTGGGCGACGCCACTCCAGCTCGGGCTTCCTGCCGTTCGGGCTCGACGTCGCCTTGACCGCCAGCCTGAGCGCCCTCTCGCGCCGCCAGGGGGCGAGCCTTTTCATGATGGTCCTCGCCGCCGAGCCGCTGATCGGCTACTTCACCAACACCCTGATCATCCGCGCCGCGGCGGAGGGCGACCCCGGCTTCGGCGAGCTTCTCGCACGGACACGCGGGGCGACCCTCGCCGCCTACGACCACCAGGACCTGCCGTTCTCCCTCCTCGTCGAGGCGTTGCGCGCGGAGGGGCCGCCCCTCTTCGAGGTCCTCTTCCTCATGCAACCGCCGAGCTCGGAGCTCTCGGCCCCCGGCGCCGAGGTCGCGGAGTTTCTGGTCGAGGGGACCGGGGCCCAGGACTTCACCCTCGTCCTCGACCTGGTCGAAACCGGCGGCGGCCTGAGCGGGACCTTTTCCTACAACCAGGCGCTCTTCGACTCCACGACGGCCCTGCGCTGGCGGGGCCATCTCGAGGCGCTCCTCGCGGGCGCGGCGGCGGACCCGACGCGGCCGCTCACCGAGCTGCCGCTGCTCTCGGAAGGCGAGCGCCATCAGGTGACCTTCGAGTGGGGAGAGGCGGTGCACGTCGACGGCGGCCCGGCGCCGATCGGGATCTGGGGCGAATGGGCAGGCGCGCCGGCCGGCCCGCTCTCCCGCCGCCTCGCCGACGGCACCCTGGAGGTGAGCGCGCCGGAGCCCGCCGAGGCGAAGGCCGCGCCCTCCTTCGTGGCCCTCGCGCCGATCGCGTCGAAAGAGCCCGGCGAGCCGGCCCGGAGCCTCGATTCCCTCTCGGCCGCCAAACGGAAGCTCCTCGCGAAGCGCATCCGCGGCGAGAGGTGAAAGCTCCCGCCGGAGCGACTCACTTCCTTGCCGCGCCTTTTCTCTTCGTGCATACTGGCCTGACCGCCTGTGTGTTCCCCCGGAAGGCGCAAGCGTAACTATTGTAGGAGGTTTGAATGGGCGCTCATCTCGACTGCGTGGTAGTAGGGTACAACGACGTCTCCATCGCCGAGCTCGTTGAGCAGGCGGCCGTCTACAAGGATTTCTCGGGCACCTACCGGCACCTCCTCGCCAACACGGTCCCCCTCAACGGCCGGCGCGTGAAATACCCCACGCTCTTCAACCACGCCTTGGAGCTCGCGACGGGCAAGCCTGCCTCCTACAACGTCGCCAAGGTACCCAACCTCGGCGCCTGTTACCTGGCGAGCTTCCTGCGCCGCCGCGGCTTGAACGCCGAGGTGGTCAACTTCTTCAATGACGACAAGGATCTGCTCGCACAGCTCCTCGACGAGTCGCCGAGCACGGTCGCGATCACGACTACGTACTACTTCGATGCCGGGCCGGTCCGTGAGATCGTGGACTTCGTCCGCAGTCGTAACCGCGATACGAAAATTGTGGTGGGAGGCCCCCACATCTTCAATGTCTGCTCGGATTTTCCGGAGGGGGGGCAGGACAAGCAGTTCCAGGCCATGGGGGCGGATATCTATGTTTTCGACTCGCAAGGCGAGCTCACCCTGACGCGGATCTGTGCCGAGCTGCGGAAGGCGAGCCCGGCGCTGGACACGATCCCGAACCTGACCTACACCACCGACCAGAAGACCTTCCGGCGGACGCCGCGCGAGGTCGAAGGCAACGACATGGACGCTGAAGCGGTCGACTGGAGCTCCTTCTCCCCGGGCTTCCTCGCCCCCGTCGTCCAGATCCGCACGGCCCGGAGTTGCGCTTTCAAGTGCTCATTCTGCCGCTACCCGGTCGTCGCGGGAGCGCTCAATCTAACCAGCCTCAATGTGCTCGAGCACGAGCTGAATTATCTGAAATCGATCGGCGTCACCCATCTGCTGATCATCGACGATACCTTCAACATCCCCGAGCCGCGGTTCAAGGAAGTGTGCCGGATGATGATCCGCAACCGCTACGACTTCCAGTGGTTCTCCTATTTCCGTTGCGCCAACGCCGACGACGAGTCCTTCGATCTCCTGGCGCAGGCGGGCTGCAAGGGGGTCTTCCTGGGCATCGAATCGGCGGACAAGAAGGTTCTGCGCACCATGAACAAGGGGGCGACCCCCGAGAAGTACGCCTACGGCCTCAAGAAGCTGCACGAGAAGGGAATCATAACCTATGCCTCGTTCATCATCGGCCATCCCGGCGAGACCGAGGAAAGCGCGCAGAACACGCTCAACTTCGTCCGCGAGACGAGCCCGACCTTCTATAGCTTCGAGACCTTCTTCTACGACAAGAAAGTCCCGATCGGCCAGAAGGCGGCCGAATTCAACCTCACCGGCAACGCGTACTCCTGGAAGCATGCGACCATGGACTGGCGGCGAGCCTCCGAGATCGTCGAAGAGGGCTACCGCACCATCGCGGAGTCCAGTGTGCTGCCGCTGCACGGCTTCGACCTCTGGTCGATCGGCTATCTGATGGCGCACGGCTTCACGCAGGAGCAGCTCTCGCAATTCCTGCGCGTGTCCTCGCGCTTCCTGGTCGAAAGCCTTGACGGACAGGCCACCGATGCAATGACCTACGAATCGGAGCTCGTCTCGCTCTTTGCGCCGCAGGCCGTGGCCCTGGGGTAAAGGCGGGCAAGAACAGACCTGTCAGGCGGCGCCGCGCCGGTGATCCTGCCGGGACGCGCCGGCGCCCGACGGTCTTGCCGAGCCCGCCTTCGCGGCCCCCGCGCCGATCGCGTCGAGGGGGTCCGGCGAGCCGGCCCGGAACCTCGTATGATGGTCGTCATGAGCGAGCCCGCACAGCCCATTACGCTGACCATCCCTCCCCACGTGGCGGCCGAGCTGCCGCGGCTCTCGGCGGAGCTGAACGAGCGCATGCACGAGCTGCTGGAGCGCAACACGGACGGGGCCTTGAGCACGATCGAGCGCCGTGAGCTCGACACGCTGGTTCGGATGGCCGGGTTCGGGCAGATCCTCGAGCTCATGGCCCGAAACCATGAAGTGAAGGGCCTCGCTCGCGTCCGCTGATCGCCTGGCGTTCAGGAAGAGGGTGGAATCTTACCCGGGAACTCGGTTCGGTTCATGAAGAACTGGCCCGCGTTCTCCGTGAACTGGCGGCGGATCATGAAGAACCGGTCGCAGTTCTCCGAGAACTCGATCCGGTTCATGGAGAACTGGCCCGCGTTCTCCATGAACTGGCGGCTGATCATGAAGAACCGGTCGCAGTTCTCCGAGAACTCGGTCCGGTTCATGGAGAACTGGCCCGCGTTCTCCGTGAACTGGCGGCGGATCATGGAGAACCGGCCGCAGTTCTCCAAGAACTCGGTCCGGTTCATGAAGAACTGGCCCGCGTTCTCCATGAACTGGCGGCTGATCACGGAGAACCGGTCGCAGTTCTCCGAGAGCTCGGTCCGGTTCATGGAGAACCGGCCCGCGTTCTCCGAGAACGCTGCCCGATTCATGGTGTCCCAGCCGTCCAAGGCGACTGGGGCGGCGCCGCGACCGGCGGTCTGCTGGCGCCCCTTCGGGGCTTTCTGGTGGGGGAGGTGGCCTGTCACCTGGGGCTCACGCCCCAGGCTTTACGCGATCGCCCCTTCGGGGCTGGGTGAAGAGGGCCGCCATAGCCCCGAAGGGGCGCCAGCGTATAGCCTGGGGCGTGAGCCCCAGGATTAGTTCTACTTTGTCAGATTGTCGGGCAGCCCTCCTGTCGACCTGTAAATGACCACAGCATCCCGGCCAAGATCTGCTTCATAGGAGTTCGTTGTTGTCTTTTTGAGCTCCAGGGGTTTCTGGGCAAGCTCCCTGA
>WNGB01001775.1_pt1 | contig 35335 bp, 27 predicted proteins | sample 5400681 | NCBI WGS metagenome assembly WNGB01 (sample SAMN13153367, study PRJNA577476) | soil metagenome | isolation source: 115 cm soil or saprolite under grassland replicate 2 | place: USA:California | collected 2016-06-15 | reverse complement strand
CACCCAAGCGCGGGCCGGCACCCAAGCGCGGGCCGGCACCCAAGCGCGGGCCGGCACCCAAGCGCGGGCCGGCACCCAAGCGCGGGCCGGCACCCAAGCGCGGGCCGGCACCCAAGCGCGGGCCGGCTCCCAGGGCTGTGCGGCGCCGGCCGGCTCCCAGGCCAACGCGGCCGCGCCGACGGGTGCTGCGGTTGGGCAACCCCGTCGGGCGGGTCAGCGCCGGGTTCGCCGCGGTCTGCCTGCTGCTCGCCGTTCTGGGCGGCCGGCTGGTGCAGCTCCAGGGGGTGGACAGCGGGCAGCTCGCCCAGGCGGCGCAGGAGCAGCGGCTGCGTACGTTCGACGTGCCGGCGCTGCGCGGACCGATCCTGGACCGCGACGGCAACGTGCTGGCGTACAGCGTGGACGTGCGCAACATCGTGGCCGACCCGACCCTGGTCGGGGACCCGGCCGGCACCGCCCGGGCGCTCAGCCCGCTGGTCAACGTGCCCGTCACTACGCTGCTCACCCAGCTAACCAGGACCGGCACGCGCAACGTGTTCCTGGCCCGCGGGCTGGAGCCCAGCCGGGCGGCCAGGGTGACCGCGCTGGCGCTGCCCGGGGTGTTCAGCCAGACCGACTCCACCCGGCTGTACCCGGCGCACGCGGTGGGGGCGAACGTGATCGGCTTCGCCGGCCGGGACGGTTCCGGGCTGATGGGCATCGAGCGGCAGTTCAACGTGCAGCTCGCCGGCACCGGCGGCGAGATCGTCGCGGAGGGCGGCCAGGGCGGGCAGCTCATCCCGGGCACCGTGCACCGCCAGATCGACGCCGTGCCGGGCTCCACCGTGCAGCTCACCCTGGACCAGGACCTGCAGTACGTGACGCAGAGCGCGCTGGACAACGCGGTGCGCACCTCCGGCGCCCGTGGCGGCGAGGCCGTGGTGATGACCCGGACCGGGGAGATCCTGGCGCTGGCGGTGGCGCCGACGTTCGACGCGCAGGCGGCCCAGAACGGCCGGGTCAGCAACGGCAGCCTGCTGGTCAACCCGGCGGTGTCCAGCGTGTTCGAGCCGGGCAGCGTCAACAAGATGGTGACGTTCGCGGCGGCGCTGGAGTCCGGCCTGGTCACCCCGAGCACGGTTCTGGACGTGCCCGGCAGCATCAAGGTGGCCGACCGGGTGGTGCACGACGCGTGGTCGCACGGGCTGGTGAGGTACACCGCCACCGGGGTGGTCGCGAAGTCCAGCAACGTGGGCACCCTGATGACCGCGCAGCGGGTCGGGCCGGACCGGTTCTATGAGTACCTGCGCAGGTTCGGGCTGGGCAGCCGGACCGGGGTTGAGCTGCCGGCGGAGAGCGCGGGCCTGCTGCTGCCGGTGGAGAAGTGGTCCGGCAGCACCTTCGGCAACCTGCCGATCGGGCAGGGGGTCGGCATGACGATCCTGCAGATGGCCGGCATGTACCAGGCGGTGGCCAACGACGGCCTGCGCGTCGAGCCCCGGATCGTGAGATCCGTCACCGGCCCGGACGGCGGCCAGACCGTGCCGGCCCCGGCGAGCAGCACCCGGGTGATCAGCTCCGACACCGCAAAGACGCTGCGGTACATGCTCGAGGCGGTGGTGGAGGCCAAGGGCGGTACGGCGCCGACCGCGGCGATCGACGGCTACCGGGTGGCCGGCAAGACAGGCACCGCGCAGCAGCGCGACGCCAGGTGCGGCTGCTACAGCTCCAGCGCGTTCTGGGCCACCTTCGTCGGGATGGCGCCCGCGGACGACCCGCGGCTCGTGGTGGCGGTGATGGTCGACAACCCGAAGGGCGGCCTGCACGGCGGGGCGATCGCGGCGCCGACGTTCCACCAGATCATGACATACGCGCTCAAGCAGCGCGGGATCCCGCCCACCGGCACGCCCCGCCCGTCGTTCACCCTGTTCGGCTGACCACTAGGCTTGCCAGCCGTGCCGTTGCGACCCGACCATCCACGCCCGCTGCCGCTGGCCGACATCGCGGCGCGGCTCGGGGTGCCGGCGCCGTCCGGTGCCGCAGCCGCGGGCACAGCCGCGGGCACGGCCGTGACCGGCATCACGCACGCGTCCGGCCAGGTCAGGCCCGGTGACCTGTACGCCGCGCTGCCCGGTGCCCGCACCCACGGCGCCCGCTTCGCCGGCCAGGCCGCGGCGGCCGGCGCGGTCGCGGTGCTGACCGACCCGGCCGGCCTGCCGCTGGCCCGGCCGGTCGGGCTGCCGGTGCTGGTCGTCCGGTCGCCGCGCGAGGTGTTGGGCGAGGTGGCCGACCTGGTGTACGGCGAGCCCACCGCGGCGCTGCCGGTGCTGGGCGTGACCGGCACCAGTGGCAAGACCACCACGGTGTACCTGCTCGAGGCCGGCCTGGCCGCGGCCGGCCGCACCACCGGGCTGGTCGGCACGGTGGAGACCCGGATGGCCGGCCGCGCCGTGCCGAGCGCGCTGACCACCCCCGAGGCGACCGACCTGCACGCCACCTTCGCCGCGATGCGGGAGGCCGGCGTGGACGCCGTGGCGATGGAGGTCTCCAGCCACGCGCTGGCGCTCGGCCGGGTCGGCGGGGTGCGCTTCGAGGTGGGTGGGTTCACCAACCTGTCGCAGGACCACCTGGACTTCCATGCCGACCTGGAGGACTACTTCGCGGCCAAGCGGCGGTTCTTCGACGGGCGGTGCCGGGTCGAGGTGGTCAACGCCGACGACCCGTACGGCCGGCGGCTGGTGCGGCCCGCGACGGTCACCGTGTCCGCGGCCGGCGACCCGGGCGCCACCTGGTGTGCCTCCGACGTGTCGGGCGTTGCGCGGGATACCTACCGCGCAACGCCCGGCACGCGGTTGGCCGGCGGGGGCTCGTCGTTCGTGGTGCACGGCCCGGACGGGTTCCGCGCGGCGGGCGGCATCCGGCTGCCCGGCGCGTACAACGTGGCCAACGCGCTGCTGGCGGTGGCGATGCTGGCCGCCGCCGGGGTCGATCCCGCGGTGGCGGTGGCCGCGATGGCCGAGGTGCAGGTGCCCGGCCGGATGGAGCGCGTCGACGCCGGCCAGCCGTACCTGGCGGTGGTCGACTACGCGCACAAGCCCGACGCGGTGGCCGCCGCGCTCGCCGCGCTACGCCCGATGACAAAGGGCCGGCTGATCGTGGTGCTGGGCTGCGGCGGCGACCGGGACCGGGGCAAGCGGCCGCTGATGGGCACCGCCGCCGCCCGCGGCGCCGACCTGGTGGTGGTCACCGACGACAACCCGCGATCGGAGGACCCGGCCGCGATCCGCGCCGCCATGGCCGCCGGGGTGCGGGCGGTGCCGAACGCGGACTGGCTGGAGGTCGGCGACCGGGCGCAGGCGATCGCCGAGGCGGTCGGCCGGGCCGGGCCGGGCGACACCGTGCTGGTCGCCGGCAAGGGGCACGAGCAGGGCCAGGAGGTCGCCGGGGTGGTGCACCCGTTCGACGACCGGGTCGTGCTGCGGGCGGCGATCGAGGCGAGGCGACGGCGAGTGAGCATCGCAGCGAGGGACGAGCGAGGAGCGCAGCGAGCGCGGAGCCGAGCAGATGAGTGAGGCGAGGCGACGGCGGGTGAGCATCGCAGCGAGGTACGAGCGAGGAGCGGAGCGAGCGCGGAGCCGAGCAGATGAGCCCGCGAGGCGACGGCGGGTGAGCATCGCAGCGAGGTACGAGCGAGGAGCGGAGCGAGCGCGGAGCCGAGCAGATGATGAGGCGGCCCGTTGATCCCGCTCACCCTCGGCGAGCTGGCCGGGCTGGTCGGCGGCACGCTGTCCGACGTACCGGAGCCGGGCGCGATGGTCACCGGCCCGGTGGAGTTCGACTCGCGGAAGGTGGCCCCCGGCGGGCTGTTCGTGGCGCTGCCCGGCGAGCACGTGGACGGCCACGACTACGCCGCCGCCGCGGTGGCCGCCGGTGCCGCCGCGGTGCTGGCCGCCCGGCCGGTCTGGGTACCCGCCGTGGTGGTGCCCGACGTGCTGGCGGCGCTGGCCGAGCTCGCGCACGCGGTGCTGGACCGGCTGCCCGGCCTGGTGGTGGTCGGCGTGACCGGCTCCTCCGGGAAGACCTCAACCAAGGACCTGCTGGCCCAGCTCCTGTCCCGGCTCGGCCCCACCGTGGCGCCGCCCGGGTCGTTCAACAACGAGCTGGGCCACCCGTACACGGTGCTGCGCGCCACCGCCGGGACGCGGTACCTGGTGCTGGAGAACTCCGCCCGCGGCGTCGGCCACATCGCCCAGCTCTGCCAGATCGCCCGGCCGCGGATCGGCGTCGTGCTGAACGTGGGCAGCGCGCACATCGGCGAGTTCGGCTCGAAGGACGTGGTGGCCAAGGCGAAGGGCGAGCTGGTGGAGGCGCTGCCCGCGGACGGCGTCGCGGTGCTGAACGCCGACGACCCGCTGGTGGCCGCGATGGCCGACCGCACCGCCGCCCGGGTGCTGACCTTCGGCACCGCGCCGGCCGCAGACGTGCGCGCCACCGGCCTCGGCACCGACGACCGCGGCCGGCCGCACTACATGCTGCACGCGGCCGGCGCCGCCGCGGACGTCCGGCTCGGCCTGTACGGCGAGCACCACGTCTCCAACTCGCTGGCCGCCGCGGCGGTGGCCGCCGAGCTGGGCATGCCGGTGGCCGAGATCGCCGCCGCGCTGTCCGCCGCCCGGCCGGTGAGCCGGTGGCGGATGGAGGTCACCGACCGGCCCGACGGCGTCACGGTGGTCAACGACGCCTACAACGCCAACCCCGAGTCGATGCGCGCGGCGCTGGCCGCGCTGGTCCGGATGGGCGGCGGCCGGCGAACCTGGGCGGTGCTCGGCCAGATGGCCGAGCTCGGCGCGGACGCGGCGGCGCAGCATGAGGCGCTCGGCCGGTCGGTGGCCCGATTCGGGGTTTCCCGGCTTGTCGTCGTCGGCTGGGAGGCAGAGCCCGTCCATGCTGGGGCGGTGCTCGACGGAGCGGACTCGGTCCGGGTCCCGGACGTCGCCGCGGCGGTGGCCCTGCTGCGCGGCGCGCTGCGGCCCGGGGACGTCGTCCTCGTGAAGGCGTCCCGGGCGGTCGGGCTGGAGCGCGTGGCGCTGGCGCTCGCTGCCGACACCGACGCCGACGCCGACGACACCGACACCCACGACACCGACGCTGCTGACACCGACACCGACACCGACACCGACACCGACACCGACGCCGCGGGCGCCGCGGGGGGCGGCCGATGAGGTCGATCATGGTGGCCGCGGTGGTCGCCCTGCTGGTCTCCATCCTGGCCACCCCGCTGGCGATCCGGACGTTCCGCCGCCGCGGGTTCGGCCAGGAGATCCGCGACGACGGCCCCGAGTCGCACATGTCCAAGCGCGGCACCCCGACCATGGGCGGCGCCGTCATCCTGATCGCCACCGTGCTCGGCTACACGGTGGCGCACCTGGTACAGGTGTCCTGGCCGAGCGCGTCCGGGCTGCTGGTCATGTGGCTGATGCTCGGGCTGGGCGCGGTCGGGTTCCTGGACGACTTCATCAAGATCCGCAAGCAGCGCAGCCTCGGGCTGAGCGCCCGGGCGAAGTTCATCGGCCAGCTCTTCGTCGGGTTGAGCTTCGCGATCCTGGCACTGATGTTCAAGAACGGCCGCGGGTTGGCCCCGGCGTCGGTGCACCTGTCGTTCGTGCGGGACATCCCGCAGATCAGCTTCGGCGTGGTCGGCTTCGTGATCGTGGCGTACGTGGTGATCAGCGGCACGTCGAACGCGGTGAACCTCACCGACGGCCTGGACGGGCTGGCCGCGGGCAGCTCGGCCATGGTGTTCGGCACCTACGTGGTGATCAGCTTCTACGAGTTCCGCAACTCCTGCAGCGCCGCCGGGGTGGTGGTGAAGGCCGGCTGCTACCAGGTGCGCGACCCGCTGGACCTCGCGCTGGTGGCCGCCGCGGCGATGGCGGCCTGCTTCGGCTTCCTGTGGTGGAACGCATCGCCGGCCCGGATCTTCATGGGCGACACCGGGTCGCTGGCGCTGGGCGGGCTGATGGCCGGCCTGGCGATCCTGACCAAGACCGAGCTGCTGCTCGTGGTGCTCGGCGGGCTGTTCGTGGTCGAGGCGCTGTCGGTGATGCTGCAGGTGGCGGTGTTCAAGTCCAGACGCTCGCGGCTGTTCAACATGGCGCCGATCCACCACCACTTCGAGCTGGCCGGCTGGGCGGAGACCACGGTGATCGTCCGGTTCTGGATCATCTCCGGGATCGCGGTCGCGTTCGGGCTGGGCCTGTTCTACGCCGAGTTCCTCTCCTACGGGCTGCAGGGGTGAACCTCTCCGGTGTGCCCGTGCTGGTGGCCGGCGCCGGGGTGTCGGGGGAGTCGGCGGCGCGGGCGCTGCTTGCGGCCGGCGCCGCGGTCACGGTGACCGCGCCGGCCGCCTCGCCCGGCACCGAGCGGCTGGCCGCGGCCGGCGCGCGCATCGCCCTCGGCCTGGCCGGGCCGCCGGCCGGCACCGCGCTGGTGGTCACCTCGCCGGGCCTGCGGCCGGCCGACCCGCTGCTGGTCGCCGCCGTGGACGCCGGCATCGAGGTGATCGGCGAGGTGGAGCTGGCCTGGCGGCTGCAGGGGCCGCACGGTCCTGCCTGGCTGGCGCTGACCGGTACGAACGGCAAAACCACCACGGTGCGGATGCTCGAGTCGATGCTGCTCGCCGCCGGGCACCGCGCGGTGGCGGCCGGCAACGTCGGGCTGGCGATCACCGAGGCCGCGCTGGCCGACCCGCCGTACGACGTGCTGGCCGTGGAGCTGTCCAGCTTCCAGCTCTACCGCTCGCCCACCCTGCGCCCGCACGCCGCCGCGGTGCTGAACCTGGCCGAGGACCACCTGGACTGGCACGCCTCGATGGCCGACTATGCCGCGGCCAAGGCCCGGATCTGGGCCGGCGGGGTGGCGGTCGGCAACGCCGACGACCCGGCGGTGCGCGACCTGCTGGCGCGGGCGCCCGGCCGGCGGGTGTCGTTCACCCTGGGCGCTCCGCTGCCCGGCCAGCTCGGGGTGGCGGCCGGCATGCTGCTGGACCGCGCGTTCGGCGACGAGGCGGTGCTGGCCCCGGGCGCCGCGGGCGCAGTGTTTGCTCCGGGCGCGGTGTTGGCACCGGGGGCCCCGGGCGCAGTGTCGGGCCCGGGCGCCGCGGGCGCGGTACTGGGTTCAGTGGCCGACGTCCGCCCGGCCGGCCCGCACAACGTGGCCAACGCGCTGGCCGCGGCGGCGCTGGCCCGGGCCTACGGGGTGCCCGCCGGTGCGGTGGCGGAGGGGCTGCGGCGGTTCGTGCCGGACCGCCACCGCAACGAGTTCGTCGCCGAGGTGGCCGGCGTCGGGTACGTGGACGACTCCAAGGCCACCAACCCGCACGCCACCGCCGCCTCGCTGGCCGCGTACCCGCGGGTGGTCTGGGTGGCCGGCGGGCAGCTCAAGGGCGCCGACGTGGACGACCTGGTGGCCGCTTACGCGCACCGGCTGGCCGGCGCGGTGCTGCTCGGCCAGGACCGGGCCGTGATCGCGGCGGCGATTGCGCGACACGCCCCGGATCTGCCGGTGATCGAGATCGCCAGCACCGACGATGGAGCCATGCTGGAGGTGGTGCGTGCCGCGGCCGGGCTGGCGAAGCACGGAGACACGGTGCTGCTCGCCCCGGCCGGCGCGTCCTGGGACATGTTCGCCAACTACGGCGCGCGCGGGGACGCCTTCGCCGCGGCGGTCCGCGGGTTGGGTGTGTCGGGCGAACCGGAGGATGGGACCCGCGTACCGCCTGACACGCGGACCGGGCCGGGCCCGCCGTGAGCGCCCGCCGCGCCCACCCCACTCACAGCGCCAACCCCTCTCCCGTCCACCGCGTTCACCGCGTTCACCCCCGACCGCAGCCCCGTACCGGCGCGTTCTTCGACCGGCCGATGACCTCGCTGCACCTGGTGCTGGTCGCCGGTGGTCTGCTGCTCGGCATCGGCCTGGTGATGGTGCTGTCCGCATCGATGGTGGAGTCCTACGTGGACTCCGGCTCGGCGTACGGCGTCTTCAAGAAGCAGCTCATGTGGGTGGTCATCGGGCTGCCGGTGTTCTGGCTGGGGCTGCGCCTGCCGCCGCGGATGTACCACGCGGTGGCGTACCCGGCACTGCTCGGCTCGCTGCTTGCGCTGGCCGTGGTGCTGGTGCCCGGCCTCGGCGTCATGGTGCACGGCTCCCGCCGCTGGATCGACCTCGGCCCGCTGCAGCTCCAGCCGAGCGAGCCGGCCAAGCTGGCACTGGTGCTGTGGGGAGCCGCGGTGCTGCTGCGCAAGGAGAAGCTGCTCCGCCACTGGAAGCACCTGCTGATGCCGCTGGCGCCGGTGGCCTGCGTCATGGCCGGGCTGGTGGTGCTGGAGCCGGACCTCGGCACCACGCTGTGCTTCGTGCTGATCCTGTTCGGCCTGCTGTGGACGGTGGGCGCGCCGTTCCGGCTGTTCGGCACCATGCTGGCCGGCGCGGTCGGCGCGGTGGTCCTGCTGATCATGGCGGAGCCGTACCGGCTGGCCCGGCTGACCAGCTTCCTTGACCCGTTCGCGGACTCGGGCAACTCCGGGTACCAGGCCGTGCAGGGGCTGTACGGGCTGGCCACCGGCGGCTGGTTCGGCGTCGGGCTCGGGCAGAGCCGGCAGAAGTGGGGGCTGCTGCCCAATGCGCACACCGACTACATCTTCGCAATCCTCGGCGAGGAGTTGGGGCTGGTCGGCTGCCTGGTGGTGCTGACCCTGTTCGCCACCCTGGCGTACGCCGGCATGCGGATCGCCCGGCGCAGCGCCGACCCGTTCTGCCGGCTCGTGGCTGGCGCCTGCACGGTGTGGCTGTCCGGCCAGGCGGTGATCAACATGGGGTACGTCACCGGGCTGCTGCCGGTGACCGGCATCCCGCTGCCGCTGATCTCCTTCGGGGGCACCTCGCTGGTGGTCACCCTGCTGGTGCTCGGCATGCTCGCCTCGTTCGCCCGGCACGAGCCCGCCGCGGTGGCCCACCTGGCCGCCCGCGGCCCTTCCCGGCTGGCCCGCTGGCTGCGGCTGCCGACCCCCAAGCCGTACGCCGCGCGGCGCCCGCGCGGAGCGCCGCAGCGTCCGGCCACGACCCGTCCAGCGGCGCCCGGCTCGGCGACCCGCCCGGCGCCCGGCTCGGCGACCCGCCCGGCGGCCGGCTCGGCGGCCGGCTCGGCCGCCCGGTCGGCGGGGCAATCGCCCGGGCGGTCGGCGGCGGCCCGATCGCAGCCGACCCCGCGCCGCCGCGCCCAGCCTCCGGGTACCGTTCCGGTACGCGCCCCGCGCCCGGCCCGAGCCACGCCGGCCCCGCGGCTGCGCGCGACCGGTACGGACGGGAGACCGCGCACAGGTGAGCGAGCCTAGCCAGCGAACCAGGCAGGGTGCCGAGCCGTTGCACGTCGTGCTGGCCGGTGGCGGCACGGCGGGGCACATCTCGCCCATGCTCGCCACCGCGGACGCGCTGCGCCGGCTGTACCCGGACGTGCTGATCACCGCGCTGGGCACCGAACGCGGGCTGGAGACCACGCTGGTGCCGGACCGGGGGTACCCGCTGGCGCTGATCCCGCCGGTGCCGCTGCCCCGCCGGCCCTCGCCGGACCTGGTGCGCCTGCCGTTCCGGGTGCGCTCCGCGGTGGCCCGCACCGCGGCGGTGCTGGACCAGGTCGGCGCCGACGTGGTGGTCGGCTTCGGCGGGTACGTCGCGCTGCCGGCGTACCTGGCCGCGCGCCGCCGGAGGATCCCGGTGGTGGTGCACGAGGCCAACCCGCTGCCCGGCGTGGCCAACAAGATCGGCGCCCGGTTCGCCGCGGTGGTGGCGGTGACCACGCCCGGCACCCCGCTGCCGAACGCCCAGGTGGTCGGCCTGCCGCTGCGGCCGGCGATCACCTCGCTGGACCGGGCGGCGACCCGCAAGGAGGCGCGCGCGCACTTCGGGCTGGACCCGGACCTGCCGACGCTGCTGGTCACCGGCGGCTCGCAGGGCGCCCGCACGCTGAACACCGCTGCCTCCGCGGCCGCCCCGGCGCTGGCCGACGCGGGCATCCAGGTGCTGCACGCGATCGGCGCCAAGAACACCGTCGCGGTCCAGGAGCGACCCGGCGGGCCGGCCTACGTGATACTGCCGTACCTGGAGCAGATCGAGCTCGGGTACGCCGCCGCGGACCTGGCGCTGTGCCGCGCCGGCGCGAACACCTGCGCGGAGCTGGCCGCGGTCGGGCTGCCGGCGGTGTACGTGCCGCTGCCGCACGGCAACGGCGAGCAGCGGATGAACGCCCAGCCGGTGGTGGACGCCGGGGGAGGGCTGCTGGTCGAGGACGCGGACCTGACCGCGGACTGGGTCGCGGCCAACGTGATCCCCGTGCTGGGTGACGGGGACCGGATCGCCTCGATGTCGGCCGCCGCGGCCAAGTACGGTCATCGGGACGCCGACGAGGCGCTGGCCCGGCTGGTGGTCGACGCGGCGGCCCGGCGGCGCGGCTGACACGGAGGACGGATCCATGCTCGACCTCGCAGGTGTGGTGGTGCCCGCGGATGCCGGCGAACTCGGCCGGGTGCACTTCGTCGGCATCGGCGGGATCGGCATGAGCGGCATCGCCCGGATCCTGCTGGCCCGCGGCATCCCGGTCTCCGGCAGCGACGCGAAGGAGTCCCGGTCGATGGTGGTGCTGCGCGCGCTCGGCGCCGACGTGCACGTCGGGCACGCGCCGCGCAACGTGGCCGGCGCCGACACGGTGGTGGTGTCCACCGCGATCCGCGCGGACAACCCGGAGCTGGTGGAGGCCCGGCGACGGGGGCTGCGGGTGCTGCCGCGGGCCGGCGCGCTGGCCGCGGTGATGGCCGGCCGGCGCCGGGTCACGGTGTGCGGCACCGCCGGCAAGACCACCACCACCTCGATGCTCACCGTGGGCGCCCAGTCCTGCGGCGTGGACCCGTCGTTCGCCATCGGCGGCGACCTGAACGAGTCCGGCTCCAACGCCCACCACGGCACCGGCGACCTGTTCATCGCCGAGGCGGACGAGTCCGACGGCTCGTTCCTGCTGCTGTCGCCGGACGCCGCGGTGATCACCAACGTGGAGGCCGACCACCTGGACCAGCACGGCACCCCGGAGGCGTATGCGGCGGTGTTCGGCGACCTGGTCCGGCGGATCGACGCCAAGGGGTTCCTGGTGGCCAGCGCGGACGACCCGGGGGCGCGCCGGGTCTCGGACGCGGCGCGCGGCACGCTGCGGGTGCGCACCTACGGACAGGCGCCGGACGCGGACCTGCGGCTGACCGGCATCGAGGTCCGCCCGGACAGCACCTGGTACGACGTCGCGCTGGACGGCACCCCGCTGGGCCGGGTGCGGATCGCGTTGGCGGGCCGGCACATGGCGCTGAACTCGGCCGCGGCGCTGCTGACCGGGCTCGAGCTCGGCCTGCCGTACCAGCCGTTCGTGGCCGGCCTGGAGGCGTTCCGCGGGGTGCACCGCCGGTTCGAGCTGAAGGGCACCGCGGGCGGCGTCCGGGTGTACGACGACTACGCGCACCACCCGCTGAAGGTGTCCGAGCAGTTGCGGGCGGCCCGGGTGGTCGCCGGGCCGGGCCGGCTGCTGGTGGCGTTCCAGCCGCACCTGTACAGCCGCACCCAGTCCTTCGCGGCCGAGTTCGGCAAGGCGCTCGGGCTGGCCGACGAGGTGGTGGTGATGGAGGTTTACGGCGCCCGCGAAGACCCGATCCCGGGGGTGACCGGCGCGACCGTGGCCGCCGCGGTGCCGCTGCCGGCGGAGCGGGTCCGCTTCGAGCCGTCCTGGTCCGCGGTGGCCGGCGAGCTGGCCGCCCGCGCCCGCCCCGGCGACCTGGTGATCACCATGGGGGCCGGCGACGTGACCCAGATCGGCCCCGAGCTGCTCGACCTGCTCGACAAGCGCTGACCAGCGCTGACCAGCAACCGACGAGCGCCGACCAGCCCCTGACCAGTACTGACCAGCAACTGAGGAGCGCCGACCAGCGCTGACCAGCGCTGACCGCCGCCCGACGGTCCGGCAACCACGGGAAGCCACCTCTCGCGACCGCCGGGCGGGCGGCGCGACGGGGGGCGGGCGGCGTGACGGGGGCGGGCGGCGCGACGGAGGCGGACCGGCGCGCCGCCGGGGGCTGGGCCGGGTGTGCTGCGATGATCGGGCGTGTCTCGCAACAAGGTGACGCTGGCGGTCGCCCTGGTGGTCGCGGTGCTGGGCGCCGGAGTCTGGGTGGGCGGGTTCACCGGGGTGCTCGGCGTGCGTGCCGTCGTGGTCCGCGGCGCCCACGCCGTGTCCGCGGACACCGTACGGGCCGCCGCGGCGGTGCCGGCCGGCGTGCCGCTGATCCGGCTGGACGCGTCCGGGATCTCGCGCCGGGTGGGGCAGCTCCCCGGCGTGCAGCACGCCCGGGTCAGCCGGTCCTGGCCGAACACGGTGCGCATCGACGTGGTGGAGCGCACCCCGATCGCGGTCATCCCGCGCGGGGCGACGTTCTTCCTGATCGACATCGAGGGCGTGCTCTTCCAGCAGGTCAGTACCTCGCCGGCCGGCCTGCCGCGACTGGTGGTCGCGCACCCGGAGGCCGCCGACCCGGCGATGCGTTCCGCCCTGGTGGTGATCGGCTCGCTGTCGCCCGAGCTGCGGCGGGCGGTGCAGGTGGTCGAGGCGCCCACCCCGGACTCCGTCACCCTGGGGCTGCGCGACGGGCGGACGGTGATCTGGGGCGGCTCCGGCGAGTCCGAGGCCAAGGCGCGCGCGCTCGGCCCGCTGCTGACCCGCCCCGGCTCGACCTACGACGTGAGCACGCCGACCGTCGCGGTGGTCCGCTGACGAACCGCCCGTCGCGGTGGTTCGGTGACGAACCGCCCGTCGGGGTGGCCGCTGACGAACCGCCGGTCAAGGCGGTTCGGTGACGAACCGCCCGTCGGGGTGGCCGCTGACATACCGATCGCCCAGCGACTGTCCGATGTGGACTCACGCGGCCGGATCAGCCGGTCTGCGCGACACGCCGCGCGGGTTCCTAGGGATGTCCAGGCGCACCGCTTACTGTCCGGGAAGCGCCCAGGTTGACATAACGATAACGGTCTACCTGAGGATGAGAGTAGCCGCACACACACACCCGCACCAACCGCACCGCCGTACCGCCGTACCGTCCACCGAGAGGGAAGCCAGCCGTGACACCACCGCACAACTACCTCGCGGTCATCAAGGTCGTCGGCATCGGCGGCGGCGGGGTCAACGCGATCAACCGGATGATCGAGGTCGGGCTCAAGGGCGTCGAGTTCATCGCGATCAACACCGACGCGCAGGCGCTGCTGATGAGCGACGCCGACGTCAAGCTGGACGTCGGGCGCGAACTCACCCGCGGCCTGGGTGCCGGCGCCGATCCGGACGTGGGCCGCAAGGCCGCCGAGGACCACAAGGAGGAGATCGAGGAGGTCCTCAAGGGTGCCGACATGGTGTTCGTCACGGCCGGGGAGGGTGGCGGCACCGGGACCGGCGGTGCCCCCGTGGTGGGCGCCATCTCCCGCAAGATCGGCGCGCTGACCATCGGCGTGGTGACCAGGCCGTTCTCCTTCGAGGGCAAGCGGCGCGCGCAGCAGGCCGAGCAGGGCATCGAGGACCTGCGCAACGAGTGCGACACCCTGATCGTCATCCCGAACGACCGGCTGCTGCAGATCTCCGACCGGAACGTGTCGGTGATGGACGCGTTCAAGTCGGCCGACCAGGTGCTGCTGTCCGGCGTGCAGGGCATCACCGATCTGATCACCACGCCGGGGCTGATCAACCTCGACTTCGCCGATGTGAAGTCGGTGATGAGCGGGGCCGGCAGCGCGCTGATGGGCATCGGCTCGGCCCGCGGGGACAACCGGGCGGTGGCCGCCGCCGAGATCGCGATCGCCAGCCCGCTGCTGGAGGCCAGCATGGAGGGCGCGCACGGGGTGCTGCTGTCGGTGTCGGGCGGCTCGGACCTGGGGCTGTTCGAGATCAACGAGGCGGCGTCACTGGTGTCCGGGTCGGCACACGCGGAGGCGAACATCATCTTCGGCGCGGTGATCGACGACGCGCTGGGCGACGAGGTGCGGGTGACCGTGATCGCGGCCGGCTTCGACGGCGGCCAGCCGAAGAAGCGGGTCGACGTGCCGCGCCGCGCCGCCGAGCACACCGGCAACGGCTCCGGGAACGGCCGCTCGCTGGGCCCGATCACCCCGCCGGCCCGCCCGCTGTCCAACGGCACCGGCCAGCCGGCGCACACCCCGGCCGGCCGCCGCCCGGTCGAGTACGACGACGACCTGGACATCCCCGACTTCCTCAAGCCCTAGCCCACCCGCCCTACCGCCCGCACCCTTGCGCGGCGGGACCTGTGGGGAGGGGCGGGTACGGTCGGCAGGTGCACAAGGTCCGGCGCATCGTCACCTCGCGCCGCGGCGGGGTGAGCAGGCCGCCGTACGAGGCGTTCAACCTCGGCAACGGCGTCGGCGACGAGCCGGCCGCGGTGGCCGCCAACCGGGACCGGCTGGCCCGCGAGCTGAAGCTGCCGGCCGACCGGATCGCCTGGATGCGCCAGGTGCACGGCACCGACGTGACCGTGCTCGACGCGGCCGGCGAAGCCCCGCGGACCGACGCGCTGGTGACCTCCGCCCCCGGCCTGGCCCTTGCGGTGCTCGTCGCCGACTGCGTACCCGTCCTGCTCGCCGACCGCCGCGCCGGCGTGGTGGCCGCGGTGCACGCCGGGCGCCCCGGGTCAGCGGCCGGCATCGTGCCGCGCACCCTGGAGGCGATGTGCGCGCACGGCGCCCGGCCCGGGGACATCGACGCCCTGCTCGGCCCGGCGATCTGCGGCGTGTGCTACGAGGTGCCGGCGCAGATGCAGGCCGACGTCGAGCGGCGGCTGCCCGGCTCGGCCACCCCGACCCGGGCCGGCACCGCCGGGCTGGACCTGCGCGCCGGCATCGCCCGCCAGCTCGTCGCCGCCGGGGTGACGGAGGTGGTGCACGATCCGCGGTGCACCGCCGAGGACCCAGACCTGTACAGCTACCGCCGCGACGGCCTGACCGGACGGCAGGCCGGGCTGGTGTGGCTGGTGTGACGGCCGACCCGCCGGACGACGCCCGTACCGCCGAGATCGCCGGCAACCTGGCCGCGGTGCGGGACCGGATCGCGGCCGCCTGCGCCGCCGCGGCCCGCCCGGCCGGGCAGGTGACGCTGATCGCGGTGACCAAGACGTTCCCGGCCGCGGACGTGCGCCGGCTGGCCGCGCTCGGGGTGACCGACGTGGGGGAGAACCGCGACCAGGAGGCCCGCCCCAAGGCCGCCGAGCTGGCCGACCTGACCGCGCTGCGCTGGCACTTCGTCGGCCGCCTGCAGCGCAACAAGGTCAACCACGTGGTCCACTACGCCGACGTGGTGCACGCGGTGGATCGTCCGGAGCTGGTCACCGCACTCGCGGCGGCCGCCGAACGGGTCCGCGACCGTCCGCTGGACGCGCTGGTGCAGGTCAACCTGGACACCGACCCGGACGAGGCGGCGCACCGCGGCGGCGCCATCCCCGACGCGGTGCCCGCGCTTGCCGACCTGGTCGCGGCGAGCCCGGCGCTCCGGCTGGCCGGGCTGATGGCGATCGCGCCGCTGGGCGCCGACGCGGGCCCCGCATTCGCCCGGTTGGCCGAGGTGGCGGCCACGCTGCGGGCGGACCACCCGGCCGCGGTCATGCTTTCGGCGGGGATGAGCGCGGACCTGGAGGCGGCGGTCCGGTACGGCGCGACACATGTGCGGGTCGGTACGGCGTTGCTCGGCGGCAGAGCCCGTCCGGTCGGGTAGTGTCCGCCCGGGAAGTGATCGACTAGTCCGAGGGAGGGGCCCCGATGGCCGGCGCGATGCGCAAGATGGGGATCTACCTCGGCCTGGTGGAGGACGACGAGCGTCGCAGCGAGGTCGGGGACTACGACGACTACGAGGAGTACGAGCAGGAGTCCGAGGTCGTCACGGTGCGCCGGGACCGGCCGGTCCGCCCCTGGGAGGACGCCCCTGCGGTCCACGACCCCGGCTACGACCCGGCCCCGGGGCACGCCTACCGGATCACCACCCTGCACCCGCGCACCTACAACGAGGCACGCACCATCGGGGAGCACTTCCGCGAGCGGGTCCCGGTGATCATGAACCTGACCGAGATGGACGACAACGACGCCAAGCGCCTGGTGGACTTCGCCGCGGGACTTGCGTTCGGTCTACGTGGCACTATCGAGCGTGTGACCAACAAGGTGTTCCTGCTCTCGCCGCAGAACGTCGAGGTCACCGCCGAGGACAAGGCCCGCATCGCCGAAGGCGGGTTCTTCAACCAGAGCTGACCTGGCTCGTAGACAACTGGGACGCGCGTGGCAAACGGTTTGTGGAGTGTCGTCTACTTCGTGCTGCTTGTGTTCTTCCTGCTCCTGATTGCCCGGTTTGTGGTGGATTGGGTAATGGTGTTTGCGCGGCGCTGGCGCCCGGGCGGACTGGTGGCGGCGGGCCTGGAAGTGGTCTACTCAGCCACCGATCCACCCCTCAAGGCGCTCCGGCGGGTGATCCCCCCGCTGCGTCTGGGTAGCGTGAGCCTGGACCTTGGCTTCATGGTGCTGATGTTCGTGGTGATTATCCTGATGAGCGTGACCAGCTCGTTGGCAAGATGAGCACCAAGGTTCGTGTTCGTGTCCACCGTCCACTCGAGGTGATCAGATGCCGCTGACTCCCGCCGATGTGCACAACGTGGCGTTCAAGAAGCCGCCCATCGGGAAGCGCGGGTACGACGAAGACGAGGTGGACGCCTTCCTCGACCTCGTCGAGGCAGAGCTTGCCCGGCTCATCGAGGAGAACAACGACCTGAAGGCCCAGGTCGATGAGGTCCAGACCAAACCCGGCGGCCCGCCGGTGCAGCCGATCCACCCGCCGCCGGTGGCCGTCCCGGCCGGGCCGCCGCCCGGTATGGGGGCCCCCGAGGGGCCGCCGGACCACGGCCAGGCGGTCAAGATGCTCGCGCTGGCGCAGGAGACGGCGGAGAAGTACGTCGCCGACGCCAAGTCCGAGGCCGACCGGCTGGTCGCCGAGGCGCGCAGCAAGTCCGAGCAGATGGTGTCGGAGTCGCGGACCAAGGCCGACGCGATGCTGTCCGACGCACGGACCCGTTCGGAGTCGATGGAGCGGGACGCCCGCAGCAAGGCGCAGACGCTGGTCAACGACGCCGAGCGCAAGCACGCCGAGCTGGTCTCCGGGCTGGAACAGAAGAAGGGCGTGCTGGAGAAGCGCATCGAGGAGCTGCGGACGTTCGAGCGGGAGTACCGGATCCGGCTGAAGTCGTACCTGGAGACCCAGCTCCGCGATCTGGACAGCCGCGCGTCGGCCGAGCCGGCCCAGGGCCCGCAGGGCCCGGGGGGCAACTCGCAGCCTCCGGGCGGGCCGGCGTACTCCTACAGCCGCGCCGGGCAGGAGAGCCCCCGATAGAGCACACCCGCCTCCACAACTCGGCGCACGCGCGTAGGGGCCGCTCGTGATCCTGCTCAGCCTCGTGCTGGTCCTGGTGTCGTTGGGGTTGCTCATCGCGGGTCTGTCCGGCGCGAGTCAGGCACTCGTCTGGGCCTCGATCCTGTCCAGCGTGTTCGCCGGGGTGTGCCTGGCGATCGCGGCGCTGCAGCGCCGAGCCGCGCCGGACGACAGCGAGAGGCCGGCGGTCGCGCCCGATGCGGGGGATGGCGCGACGACCCGGGTGCCGGCGGGCGGTACCGCCGCGGCCGGCCCGGCCCCGGCGACCGACCCGACGGCGGACGGCGGTGCGACTACGGCGCCGGCGGGGGAGAAGGTGGCCGGGGCCGCCGCAGCCGGGGCCGCCGCCTCCGGGGCCGCCGCCTCCGGGGCCGCCGCCTCCGGGGCCGCCGCCTCCGGGGCCACCGCAGCCGGGGCCGTCAGCCCGCCGGCCGCGGACGTGGACGAGGTGACCGCGGCGGTCGCGGTGCCACCGGGCGCCGGAGCGGGCGCCGGAGCCGCGGAAGGGGACCGGGAGGAGCGCTCCGCCGGGGTGGCCGAACGCGACGACGCCTACCCGGATCCACCGGACGAGCCGCCCGAGGAGGACGTGTCGGCGCCGGACGCGTTGCGGATGATCGACATCGACAGCGATGTGTACGTGGTGGACGGCCGGCCGCGGTACCACCTCGAGGACTGCACGCACCTGACCGACCGCGCGGTCGTCCCGCTGCCCATCCCCGAGGCGCGCGAGGCCGGCTTCACGCCGTGCTCGCTGTGCAAGCCGGACTCCGAGCTCGCCGCGCAGGCCCGCAGGGCCGCCGCCCGTTCCCCGGCCAAGCCGGACCCGGCCAAGCCGGACCCGGTCAAGACCGACCCGGCCAACACCGACGCCGCCGACACCGCACCGGCCGCCGACGCCGCACCGGCCGCCGACGCCGCACCGGCCGCCGACACCGCACCGGCCGCCGACACCGCACCGGCCGCCGACACCGCACCGGCCGCCGACACCGCACCGGCCGCCGACGCCGCGAAGGACACCACCCGCAGGTAGCGCCTCGCGGCACCCTGGGCGGGCTCAGACCTTGCGGAGCCAGAACGTCAGGCCGAGGTCCTCCGCGCCGTGGGCGGGCAGGTCGGCCTCGGGGCGGCCGCGGGTGACCGCGGTGGCGAGCACCTCCTCGGCGACGGCCGCCCCGTGCTCATCCAGCGCCTCGGCGACCTCTCCGGTGGCCTCCCACCACAGGCAGATCCGGTCGGAGATGTCCAGCCCGGAGGACTTGCGCGCCTCCTGCACCAGCCGCACCACCTCCCGCGCCAGGCCGGCCCGGCGCAGCTCGGGGGTGATGGTCAGGTCAAGCGCCACCGTCTCGCCGGCCTCGGTGGCCACCGACCAGCCGGTCCGCGGCGACTCGGTGAGCACCAGCTCAGCGGCGGTCAGGGTCACCGGCTCGCCGTCCACGTCCACCACGACCGACCCGCTCTCCCGCAGTGCCGCCGCCAGCGCGGCCGGGTCGGCGGCCGTCACCGCCGCGGCCACCGCCCTGGTCCCCGCGCCCAGCCGCCTGCCCAGCGCCCGGAAGTTCGGCTTCACGGTCACATCGACCAGGTCGCCGCCGGCCGCGGACAGCAGGTCCACGGCGGCCACGTTCAGCTCCTCGGCCACCTGCGCGCGCAGCTCCTCCGGTAGCGACGACCAGCCGGCCGCCCCGACCAGCGCCCGGGACAGCGGCTGCCGGGTGCGTACCCCGGAGGCGGCCCGTGCCGCCCGGCCGGCCTCCACCAGGCGCCGCACCAGCGCCATCTGCGCGGCCAGCTCGTCGTCCACCAGCGAGCCGTCCACCGACGGCCAGCGGGCCAGGTGCACCGAATCCGGCAACTGCTCCGAGGCCGGGGCGAACAGGCCCTCCCATACCGCCTCGGTGATGAACGGGGTGAAGGGCGCCATCAGCAGGGTCAGCACGTACAGGCTCTCGTGCAGGGTGGCCAGCGCCGCCGGGTCGCCGGCCCAGAACCGGCGCCGCGACCGGCGGACGTACCAGTTCGACAGATCTTCCACGTACGCGGCGATCAGCCGGCCGGCGCGGGTGGTGTCGTAGCCCTCCAGCGCCGCGTCCACCTCGCGGGCCAGCCGGTGCGCCTCGGAGACCGCCCACCGGTCCAGCGCCGGCCGGTCGGCCAGGTCCGGGGCAGGGGTTTGATACGGCGCCCAGCCGGCGGCGTGCGCGTAGAGGGTGAGGAACGAGGCGGTGTTCCAGTACGTGAGCAGCACCTTGCGGACGATCTCCTCCAGCGCCGCGTGGCCGACCCGGCGCGGCGACCACGGCGAGCCCGAGGCGAGCATGAACCAGCGCACCGCGTCCGCCCCGTGCCGCTCCATCAGCGGGATCGGCTCCAGGATGTTGCCCAGGTGCTTGCTCATCTTCCGGCCGTCCTCGGCCAGAATGTGCCCGAGGCAGAGCACGTTCTCATACGACGAGCGCCCGAAGACCAGCGTGCCGACGGCCATCAGCGTGTAGAACCAGCCGCGGGTCTGGTCGATGGCCTCGCAGATGAACTGCGCCGGGTACGTCCGGGCCAGCTCCTCCTCCGAGCCGGGCAGGTGCGGGTACCCGATCTGCGCGAACGGCATCGACCCCGAGTCGTACCAGGCGTCGATCACCTCCGGCACCCGGCGCATCTCGGCCCCGCACGCGGTGCAGGCGAAGGTGACCTCGTCCACGAACGGGCGGTGCGGGTCCAGGCCGGACAGGTCGCGGCCGGCCAGCTCGCCGAGCTCCGCCCGGGAGCCCACCGCGACCAGGTGCCCGGACTCGCAGCGCCACAGCGGCAGCGGGGTGCCCCAGTACCGGCTGCGGGACAGCGCCCAGTCGACGTTGTTGTGCAGCCAGTCGCCGTACCGGCCGTGCTTGATGTGCTCGGGGTACCAGTTGGTGCGCTCGTTCTCGGCGAGCAGCTTGTCCTTGATCGCGGTGGTGCGGATGTACCAGGACGGCTGCGCGTAGTACATCAGCGGCGTGTGGCAGCGCCAGCAGTGCGGGTAGCTGTGCTCGTAGGGCAGGTGCCGGAACAGCAGCCCGCGCGCGCCCAGGTCGGCGACCAGCGCCTCGTCGGCCTTCTTGAAGAACACCCCGCCGACCAGCGGCAGGTCCGCCCGGAACCGCCCGTCCGGCCCGACCGGGTTCACCACCGGCAGCCCGTACGCGCGGCACACCGCGAGGTCGTCGGCGCCGAACGCGGGGGACTGGTGCACCAGCCCGGTGCCGTCCTCGGTGGTGACGTAGTCGGCCAGCACCACGTAGTGCGCGACCGGACCGAACTCGGCGGCGGGCACCAGGTCGAACGGCCGGGCGTAGCTGGTCCGCTCCAGGGCCCGTCCCGGCATGCGGGCCAGCACCTCGGCGCCCGGCCCGAGCACGGCGGTCAGCAGCGGCTCGGCCACCACGAAGGTGCCCTCGCCGGTCCTGGCCACCACGTAGGTCACGTCCGGGTGCACCGCCACCGCGGTGTTGGAGACCAGGGTCCACGGGGTGGTCGTCCAGACCAGCAGGTCAGCCTCGGTGGCCGCGGCCTCCGCCGGGACGGCCGGCCCCCAGGACGTGACCGGCAGGCGGACGTACACCGACGGGTCCACCACCGTCTCGTAGCCCTGCGCGACCTCGTGGTCGGACAGGCCGGTGCCGCAGCGCGGGCAGTACGGCGCGACCCGGTGGTCGGAGACCAGCAGGCCGGCGTCGTAGATCTGCTTCAGCGACCACCAGACGCTGTCCACGTACTCCGGCGCCATCGTCCAGTACGCCTGGGACAGGTCGACCCAGTAGCCCATCCGCGTCGTCAGCTCGGTGAACTCGCCCACGTGCCGGGTCACCGAGGCGCGGCACCGGGCGTTGAACTCCGCGATGCCGTACCGCTCGATGTCGTTCTTGCCGGAGAACCCCAGCTCCTTCTCCACCGCGAGCTCCACCGGCAGCCCGTGGCAGTCCCACCCGGCGCGCCGCTCGACGTGGTACCCCTTCATGGTCTTGAACCGGGGGAACACGTCCTTGAACACGCGTGCCTCGACGTGGTGCGTGCCGGGCGTGCCGTTCGCGGTCGGCGGCCCCTCGTAGAACACCCAGGGCGGCTCGTTCGCGGTCTGCTCCAGGCTGCGCTGGAACACCTTGCGCTGGGCCCAGCGCTCCAGCACCTCGTGGTCCAGCCGAGGCAGGTCGACGTGCGCGGGCAGCGGGGTGAGCGCTCGGGGACGGTCGGGCTCGGTCACTTCTCTCCTCCGGCAAAGTCAGGTCGCCCAAGTAGGGCTGCCTTGCGCGGAGGGACGACGGTGGCCGCCGCGGTACCACCCTCCTTGGCGGCCGGTGGTGGCGCCGCCCTCTCGTGTGTGCGTCCGGTTCTACTGAGGCGGGCCAGCCGCCCGTTCTTCCGGGGCTCAGGGGTGATCTTCACGCCGGCCAGGCCCACCGGGCTTCCACCGTCCCCGGCTCGCTCTCGGCTGCGTCCCGCGCTACTCGTCCCGTCAACGCCGTCCCGCGATGGTACCGTGCTTTCCCTAGCGCCTGGACCTACGGTCGGCGCACCGCCTCCGGCTGGGGGAGGGCTGGGCCTGCTGCGGCTGGGGACGCCGGCGGCCTTCAAAGGCTCGTGTCCCGACCCGCCGCCCGGACGCTGCCGACCTGCGGCGCCTCCCGCGGCCCCGCCCGGCCACCGCGTGCGCGACCTGCGCATGCCTGACCTGCGGCGTTCCCGGCCTGCGGCAGCGCCACCCTGGGAGGATGGCGCGGTGCAGGAGCTGCGCGTGCCGATCCGGGTCCGGCCGGGCTCCGCCCACCCGCGGGTGGGTGGGGCGTACGACGGGCCGCGGGGGCGCGCTCTGGTGGTGGCGGTGGCGGCGCGCGCGGTGGACGGGAAGGCCACCGAGGCGGCGCTGCGGGCGGTGGCCGAGGCGCTGGAGGTACCCCGCCGGGCGGTCACCCTGGTGGCCGGCGCCGCCAGCCGGGACAAGCTCGTCGCGGTCGCCGGCCCGCCGGGGGCCGTGTCCGCGCGGCTGGCCGGCCTGCTGGACAGCCCCCGGTGATGGATGTCCCGCCGGAGGCGGCCCTGCTGGTGGGCGCCGTGGTGGTGCTGGTCGGTGCGCTCGCGGTGCGGTTGGCGTACCGGTTCGGGCTGCCCAGCCTGCTGCTGTACCTGGCCATCGGCGTGCTGCTCGGCGAGGACGTCATCGGGCTGCGGTTCGACGACGCCGACCTGGCCCGGCTGCTCGGCCTGTGGGCGCTGGTGCTGATCCTGGCCGAGGGCGGCCTGACCACCCGCTGGTCGGCGGTCCGCGACGCGGTACCACTCGCGGTGGTGGCCGCCACGGTCGGCGTCGCGATCTCGACCGCGGTGGTCGGCGCGGCGGCGGTGGTGCTGCTGCACCTGGACTGGCGGACGGCGCTGCTGCTCGGCGCGGTGGTGTCCTCCACCGACGCGGCGGCGGTGTTCTCCACGCTGCGCCGGCTCACCCTGAGCCGCCGGCTGATCGCCACGCTGGAGTTGGAGTCCGGCTTCAACGACGCGCCCGCGGTGATCATGGTCGTGCTGCTGTCCGGCAGCACCGCGTTCGACGGGCCGGGGCCGGTGTTCGCGGCGCTGGCGCTGATGGGCTACGAACTGGCCGCGGGCGCGGTGGTCGGGGTGGCCACCGGCTGGCTGGGCGTGCAGGTGCTGCGCCGCTCCGCCCTGCCGGTGGCGGGGCTGTACCCGCTGGCCACGGTCGCGTTCACCGTTGTCTCGTTCTCGGTCGCGACGTTGGTGCATGCGTCCGGGTTCATCGCGGTCTACCTGGCCGGCCTGGTGCTCGGCAACTCGCACCTGCCGCACCGGCAGGCCACCCTGGGGTTCGCCGAAGGGCTGGCCTGGCTGGCCCAGATCGGCCTGTTCGTGCTGCTCGGGCTGCTGGTCACCCCGCACAGCCTGGGGGCGGCGGTGGTGCCCGCGCTGGTGATCGGGGCGGCGCTGCTGCTGCTGGCCCGACCGGCCTCGGTGCTGGTCTCGGCGGTCTGGTTCCGGATGTCGTGGCGGGAGCAGGCGTTCCTGTCCTGGGCCGGGCTGCGCGGCGCGGTACCCATCGTGCTGGCCACCATCCCGGTGACCGCCGGACTGCCGGGCGGGCGTCGGCTGTTCGACATCGTCTTCGTACTGGTCGTGGTGTTCACCCTGGTGCAGGGCACCTCGCTGCCGCTGGTGGCGCGGCCGCTCGGCCTGGTCGAGTCGGACCAGACCACCGAGATCGACGTGGAGTCGGCGCCGCTGGAGGAGCTCGGCGCGGACCTGCTGCAGCTCCGGATCCCACCCGGCTCGCGGCTGCACGGGGTGTACGTGGACGAGCTGCGGCTGCCACCGGAGGCGGTGGTGTCGCTGCTGGTCCGCGACGGGCACGCCCTGGTGCCCGGGTCCAACACCCGGCTGGTGCGCGGCGACCAGTTGCTGGTGGTGGCCGGCGGACGTTGCCGGGACGCGGTCGAGCGGCGGCTGCGGGCGGTCAGCCGGGCCGGCCGGCTGGCCCGGTGGTACGGCGAGACGGGGGAGCCGCTCGGGCACTGACCGCCGCGGTGCCGCTGTGGGCACGTTTTGTCGTTGCCGCGCGTTACGGTGGCGCGGCATTGTGTCGGAACGTATCCTGTGCGCCACCTCAGATCTTGTCCAAAGGGCGGGTCGGACCTCATGGGTCCGGTCCGCTCGCGGATTCGAACGCCGAGGTCGAGCGCAGCGGGGCGGCGGGGGCGTTGAGGCGAGGGGGCTGTCAGTGCCGCGAGCTGTGCGGCCGTGACCGGGGGGCGAAGGGCGGTGGACAACCATGGCGAAGAGTGCCTCGGCAACCCCGGCGAAGGCGGCCGCCCCGGCCAAGGCCACCGGAGCGAACCAGTCGGCCAAGGCCGCCCCGGGCTCGGCGGCCAAGAAGGCGGCGCCCGCCAAGCGGCCGCCACCGGCCGCGGGCAAGGACGCCGCGAAGGCGCCGGCCAAGGTGACCGCCGACAAGGCCGCTCCCGCCGGGACGGCGTCCGCCAAGGCCACCCCCGCAGGGGGCGCTCCCGCCAGGACGGCGTCCGCCAAGGCGACCCCGGCAAGGGCCGCTCCCGCCAGGACGGCGTCCGCCAAGGCGACCCCCGCAAGGGCCGCTCCCGACAAGGCCCATCCCGACAAGGCCCATCCCGACAAGGCCGCTCCCGCCGGGACGGCGGCGAGGAAGGCCCCACCCGCCACAACCCGAGGGCCGGCCAAGACCGAGCCGGCCGCCGCCAGGAAGACGACCGCAAGAAAGGCCAGCGCTGTGACCAAGACCACTTCCCCACCGGTGCCGGCCGGGACGGACTGGAGCGCCAGCGAGCTGGCCGAGGTCCGCACCGAGCTGCAGGCTCAGCTCGCCGACCTGCGAGCGGAGTACGACCACGCCATCGCCGAGCTGAACGACATGCAGAACTTCAGCCGGGACGGTGCCGGCGACGACCAGGCGGACACCGGGACGAAGACCTTCGAGCGCGAGCAGGAGCTGTCCATCGCGCACAACCGGCTGGACCTGATGACGCAGGTCGAGCACGCCATAGACCGGATCAACTCGGGCACGTACGGCGTGTGCGAGGGCTGCGGCAAGCCGATCGCCAAGGCCCGCCTGCAGGCGTTCCCGAGCGCAACGCTGTGCGTGGAGTGCAAGCAGCGGGAGGAGCGGCGCTGACCGGCCCGGCCGGCCGGCCGTCCCTGGCGTGCGGAGCCCGGTCCGCCATCCACGCGGACCGGGCTCGGTGCGGGTGCCGGCCAGGAAGGACAATGGCCGGGTGACAGACACCGCCAAGGGCAGCTCCGCCGCCGACGCCGCCGCCGACACCGCCGCGGCGGCCGCTCCGGACGGGGCCGTCCGCGCGCAGACAGTCGCCGACAGGGCCGCCTCCGCGCAGGCCGTCTCCGGGGACGCCGTCTCCGCGCAGGCCGTAGCGCAGGCCGCCTCCGGGCAGGCTGTCTCCGGGCAGGCCGCCGCCGCGGACGCCGCGCCCGCGGACGCGGCGGACCGGGCGGCCACCGACCCGGGCGCCGGGCCCGGGGATGCCGGGCCGGCCGGCCGGCGCCGCATCGGGCTGCTGGCCGCCGTGGCCGCGCTCGTGCTGACCGCCGACCTGGTGTCGAAGATCATCGTGGTGGCCACCTTGTCCGACCGCCCCCCGGCCAGGCTGCTCGGCGGGCTGGTGTACCTGGTCGAGGCGCGCAACGCCGGGGCCGCCTTCTCCTTCGCGCAGGGTGCCACCGTGCTGTTCACCGCCATCGCGGCACTGGTCATCGTGGTCATCCTGCGCACCGCGTCCCAGCTCCGCTCGCTGCCCTGGGCGGTGTGCCTCGGGCTGATCCTCGGCGGCGCCGCGGGCAACCTGGCCGACCGGGTGTTCCGCTCGCCCGGGCCGCTGCGCGGGCGGGTGGTGGACTGGATCAGCGTGCTCGACCCGGCCGGCCAGGTGTGGCCGGTGTTCAACCTGGCCGACTCCTCGATCGTGGTCGGCGGGGTGCTGGCCGTCCTGCTGGCGTCCGCCGGGTTCGAGCTGACCGGCACCCGGGCCCGCCGCGGGCGATGACCGGAGGCGACTACCGCGGGCTGCCGGTGCCCGACGGGCTGGACGGGCTGCGCGCCGACGCCGCGCTGGCCCGGCTGTTCGGGTTCTCCCGCAGCACCGCCGCCGGGCTGGTCGAGTCCGGCGACGTGCTGCTGGACGGCGCCGCGGTGGCCAAGTCCGACCGGGTGCACGCCGGGGCGTGGCTGGAGGTCACGCTGCCACCCCCGGCGGCGGCGCCCACCGCGGACCCCACCCCGGTCGAGGGCCTGACCGTGCTGTACGCCGACGACGACCTGGTGGTGGTGGACAAGCCGGTCGGGGTGGCCGCGCACCCGAGCCCCGGCTGGGACGGCCCGACCGTGATCGGCGGGCTGGCCGCGATGGGGCACCGGGTCTCCACCTCCGGCGCGGCCGAGCGGCAGGGCGTGGTGCACCGGCTGGACGCGGGCACCACCGGGCTGATGGTGGTGGCCAAGAGCGAGCGGGCGTACACCGACCTGAAGGAGCAGTTCCGGGAGCGGGCGGTGGACAAGCGGTACCACGCGCTGGTGCAGGGCCACCCGGACCCGTCCCGGGGCACCATCGACGCGCCGATCGACCGGCACCCCCGGCACGACTGGAGGTTCGCCGTCGTGGCCGGCGGCAAGCCGAGCGTCACCCACTACGACACCGTGGAGGCGTTCCGCGCGGCCAGCCTGCTGGACGTGAAGCTGGAGACCGGCCGTACCCACCAGATCCGGGTGCACATGTCCGCGGTCCGGCACCCGTGCGTCGGCGACCTGACCTACGGCGCGGACCCGACGCTGGCCGCCCGGCTGGGCCTGACCCGGCAGTGGCTGCACGCCCGCGCGCTCGGCTTCCGGCGCCCCGACGGCCGGTGGCTGGAGCTGGTCAGCGAGTACCCGGACGACCTGGCCGCCGCGCTGGAGCGGGTGCGGGCGGAGTCGTGACCAACCCCGCGGCCGGTGCCGAGCTGCACGGTCCGGCGCTGCTGGCCGGCGTGCTGCTGCTGGCGCACCTGGTGGTCGGCCAGCCGCTGATCGGGCGGTGGAGCCAGCGGCGGTTCGCGCGGGCGCTGCGCCGCGACCCGGACGCCCGGCTGCGGCGGTACCGCCGGACCGCGGCGCTGGAGTGGCTGCTGGCCGCGCTGGCCCTGCTGCTGGTCGCCGCCGCGCCGGGGCTCACCCTGGCGCAGCTCGGCGTGCGGCCGCCCGGGCTGGACGGCTCGGCCGGTGCGTTCACGGTGGGCAGCGTGTCCGGGCTGGTGGCCACCGTGGCGGTGTTCGCGGTGGTGCGCCGCCGGCTGCACCTGGCCCCGTCGGCACAGCCCGTGGCACCCGAACCGGTGCTGGCGCTGCTGCCGCGCACCCTCCGTGAGCGGCGGTCGTTCGCCGCGCTGGCCCTGACGGCGGGCTGCTGCGAGGAGGTGCTGTACCGCGGGCTGTTCGTCGCGGTCGGCACCGCGCTGGTGTCCGGGCTCGGGCCACTGACCGCGGTGGCCGCCTCGGCGGTGGCGTTCGGGGTGGCGCACCTGTACCAGGGCCCGTGGGGCATGCTCAGCACCGGCGTGCTCGGCGGCTGCCTGGCCGTCCTCTACGTCGGCACCGGGAGCCTGCTGCTGCCGGTGTGCTACCACGTGCTGCTCGACCTGCGGGTGCTGCTGCTGCCGATCCCGGGTGCCTCCGGCCGGCACGCGGCCGGTGGCCGGACAGGAGGAGACGGTGCCCGGCACAGAGCCTGACTTCGCGCCCGCGGCGCCTGGGCCTGACTTCGCGCCCGGGGCGCCTGGGCCTGACTTCGCGCCCGCGGCGCCTGGGCCTGAGTCCGCGCCCGCGGCGCCGGGGCCTGAGTCCGCGCCCGGGGCGCCTGGCCCTGATTTCGCGCCCGCGGCGCCGGGGTCTGAGTCCGTGCCCGGGGCGCGGAGGCATGACGTGGGACCCCACCTGGTCCGCCGGCCGGTCCGCGACGAGGACTCCGCGGCCCTGATCGCCCTGATCGCCGGCTGCTGGTCCGAGTATCCCGGCTGCGTGCTCGACGTCGACGCCGAGGAGCCCTGGCTGCGCTCGCCGGCGACCGCGTACGCCGGCACCGGCGGCGCGATGTGGGTGGTGCAGCGCGACGGCGCGGGGGACGGCACCGTGCTGGCCTGCGTCGGGCTGATGCCGCACGGCGGGCACGCCGAGCTGAAGAGCCTGTACGTGGCCAGGGCGGGGCGCCGGCAGGGCCTCGGCGGGCGGCTGGTGGCGCTGGTGGAGGCCGAGGCGGTGGCCCGCGGCGCAACGACGGTCGAGCTGTGGTCGGACACCCGGTTCGCCGACGCGCACCGGCTGTACGAGCGGCTCGGCTACCTGCGCACCGGCCGGCGGCGTGAGCTGCACGACCTGTCGAACACCACCGAGTACCACTTCGCCAAGCCGGTCGGCTGACCGGACCATCGGCCGCTGGCCCGCACAGACCAGTGACTACGCCATGGCAGGATCGTCGGGTTGCGGCCGCCGGCGTCCGGGGAGCAAGGTCCCGCGGCCAGTTCCGACCCGGTGGGCGCGGCGGGTCGGGAACTGTCAGACTCGGTTGGTACAACTGAGGCCGACCTTCCCCCCGCGCCCGAACCAACCGGAGGTTGCGCCGTGCCCGACTCGTTCGTGCACCTGCACGTGCACACCGAGTACTCGATGCTCGACGGGGCGGCCCGGCTGAAGGACCTGTTCGCCGAGACCGGGCGGCTGGGCATGCCGGCGCTGGCGATGACCGACCACGGCAACCTGTTCGGTGCGTTCGACTTCCACACCCAGGCCACCGCGGCCGGGATCACCCCGATCATCGGCATCGAGGCGTACGTCGCGCCCGACTCGCGGTTCCGGCGCGAGCCGGTGTTCTGGGGGGACCCGGGGCAGCGCGAGGACGACGTGTCCGCCACCGGCTCGTACACCCACCTCACGCTGCTGGCGATGGACGCCGAAGGCCTGCGCAACCTGTTCACCCTCGCCTCCCGGGCGAGCCTGGAGGGCAACTACCGCAAATGGGCCCGGATGGACCGCGAGCTGCTGGCCGAGCACTCCCGCGGGCTGCTGGCCACCACCGGCTGCCCGTCCGGGGAGGTGCAGACCAGGCTGCGGCTCGGCCAGCCCGAACAGGCGCGCCAGGCCGCGGCGGACCTGCGGGACATCTTCGGCCCGGACAACTTCTTCTGCGAGGTGATGGACCACGGCCTGTCCATCGAGCAGCGGGTGCGTGCCGGGCTGGCCGACCTCGCCGCCGACCTCGCTCTGCCGTACCTGGCCACCAACGACCTGCACTACACCTCGGCGGCCGACGCCAAGGCGCACGAGGTGCTGCTCTGTGTGCAGACCGGCGCCACCATGGCCGACCCGAAGCGGTTCAGGCTGGACGGGGAGGACTACTACCTCAAGTCGCCGGCCGAGATGCGGCAGGTCTGGCGGGAGCTGCCGCAGGCGTGCGACAACACCCTGGCGGTCGCCGAACGGGTCGGTTCGTACGCGGAGGTCTTCGCCGACCGGAACCTGATGCCGCGATTCCCGGTGCCGGCCGGGCACACCGAGGAGTCCTGGCTGCGGGCCGAGGTGGACCGCGGCCTGGCCCGCCGGTTCCCCGCCGGGGTGCCCGAGCGGCACGCCCGGCAGGCGGCGTACGAGCTTGACGTGATCTGCCAGATGGGATTCCCCGGGTACTTCCTGGTGGTCGCCGACCTGGTGCGGTACGCGCAGGAGAACGGGATCCGGGTGGGGCCGGGGCGCGGCTCGGCGGCCGGGGCGGTGATCGCCTGGGCGCTGGGCATCACCGAGCTGGACCCGCTGGCGCACGGGCTGGTGTTCGAGCGGTTCCTCAACCCCGATCGCATCTCGATGCCCGACATCGACATGGACTTCGACGAGCGCCGGCGCGGCGACATGATCCGGTACGCCACGGAGAAGTACGGCGAGGAGCGGGTCGCGCAGATCATCACCTACGGCACGATCAAGGCCAAGCAGGCGGTCAAGGACTCGGCCCGGGTGCTCGGCTTCCCGTTCTCGGTCGGGGAGAAGATCACCAAGGCCATGCCGGCCGCGGTGATGGGCAAGGACGTCCCGCTGTCCGGGATCTTCGACCCCGAGCACAGGCGGTACGGCGAAGCGGTGGAGTTCCGCACGCTGTACGAGGCCGACCCCGAGGTCAAGCAGGTGGTGGACACCGCCCGCGGGCTGGAGGGGCTCAAGCGGCAGTGGGGCGTGCATGCGGCCGGGGTGATCCTGTCCGCGCGCCCGCTGACCGAGGTCCTGCCGATCATGAAGCGGGAGCAGGACGGCGCCATCATCACCCAGTGGGACATGGGCGCGTGCGAGTCCATGGGCCTGCTCAAGATGGACTTCCTGGGCCTGCGCAACCTCACCGTGCTGGACGACTGCCTGGCCTCGATCAAGGACAACCGCGGCGGCACGGTGGTGCTGGAGGAGCTGCCGCTGGACGACCGGGCCACCTACGAGCTGCTGTCCCGGGGCGACACCCTCGGGGTGTTCCAACTCGACGGCGGGCCGATGCGGGCGCTGCTGCGGTCGATGGCCCCGGACAACTTCGAGGACATCTCCGCCGTGGGCGCGCTCTACCGGCCCGGCCCGATGGGGGCCAACTCGCACAACGAGTACGCCGACCGCAAGAACGGCCGCAAGCCCGTCGTCCCGATCCACCCCGAGCTGGCCGAGCCGCTGGAGGACATCCTCGGCGACACCTACGGCCTGATCGTCTACCAGGAACAGGTCATGGCGATCGCGCAGAAGCTGGCCGGGTACTCACTCGGCAAGGCGGATCTGCTCCGCCGCGCGATGGGCAAGAAGAAGAAGGAGATCCTGGACAAGGAGTTCGAGCCGTTCGCCGCGGGCATGAGGGCGAACGGGTACTCCGACAGGGCGATCAAGATGATCTGGGACATCCTGGTCCCGTTCTCCGACTACGCCTTCAACAAGGCGCACTCCGCCGCGTACGGCGTGGTGTCGTACTGGACGGCGTACCTCAAGGCGAACTACCCGGCCGAGTACATGGCCGGGCTGCTGACCAGCGTGAAGGACGACAAGGACAAGAGCGCGGTCTACCTGAACGAGTGCCGCCGGATGGGCATCAAGGTACTGCCCCCGGACGTGAACTCCTCGGAGTCGAACTTCACCCCGGTCGGCTCCGACGTGCGGTTCGGGCTGTCCGCGATCCGCAACGTGGGCGCCAACGTGGTGGCCTCGATCGTGCGGACCCGCAAGGAGAAGGGCAAGTACGTCGACTTCTCCGACTTCCTGCGCAAGGTCGAGCCGGTCGCCTGCAACAAGAAGGTGGTCGAGTCGCTGGTGAAGGCCGGCGCGTTCGACTCGCTCGGGCACCCCCGGCGCGGCCTGCTGGTGGTGCACGCCGAGGCGGTGGACGCGATCATGGACACCAAGCGGGCCGAGGCGGTGGGCCAGTTCGACCTGTTCGGCGACATCGAGGACACCGAGGTCGGCTCCGCATTCGACGTGGCTGTGCCACCGGGGGAGTGGGACAAGGCGCAGCTCCTCGCGTTCGAGCGGGAGATGCTGGGGCTGTACGTCTCGGACCACCCGCTGTACGGGGTGGAGCACGTGCTCGCCCAGGTGGCGGACACCTCGGTCGCGGCGCTGCAGACCGAGCAGGTGGAGGACGGGCACAACGTCACGGTGGCCGGCATCCTGTCCAGCGTGTCGCGGCGGGTGAACAAGGCCGGCGCGCCGTGGGCGCAGGCGGTGCTGGAGGACCTCGAGGGCAGCGTCGAGGTGCTGTTCTTCCCGGCCACCTACGCCCAGGTGGGGATCAACCTGGCCGAGGACGCCATCGTGGTGGTCCGCGGCCGGGTGGACAAGCGGGAGGACCAGGCCAAGCTGATCGCCTCCGAGCTGTCGGTGCCGGACCTGACCGCGCACACGAACGGAGGCCCGCGCGGGCCGGTCAAGGTGTCGCTGCCGGCGAGCCGGTGCACCCCGCCGGTGGTGCAGCGGCTGCGCGAGGTGCTGGCCACCCACCCGGGCACCACCGAGGTGCAGCTCCACCTGACCAACGGCGAGAAGACCACCCGGCTGCGGGTGGACGGCGGCCTGCGGGTCAACGCCACCGGCGCCCTGTTCGGCGACCTCAAGGCGCTGCTCGGCCCCACCTGCCTGCTCTGACCGGCAGGTGCCGCTCCTAATCGGTACCCGCCGGTTGTGTGGCCGGGCCGCCCGGTGCGGCCGTGGGGCTGATGTCGTAGCGGGCTTTCAGCGCGTTGTGGGGCGGGCGCGGACGTGGAGGCGTTCGCCCTGCGGTCCGAAGAGGGTGAGGATCTCCGCGGGTACCGGGCCGGGGTTTGCGACGCAGTGTGGGACGCGGGTGTCGAACTCGGCGACCTCGCCGGCGGTCAGCACGAGGTCGTGCTCGCCGAGCAGCAGGCGCACGCGGCCGGAGAGGACGTACAGCCACTCGTAGCCCTCGTGGGTCTGTTGTTCGGGTGCACCGGCGGGCGTGTTCGGCGGGAAGATCTGCTTGAACGCCTGCAGGCCGCCCGGCCGGCGGGTCAGCGGCAGGAACGTCACGCCGTTGCGGAGGATCGGGCGGGCCTGGACGCGCGGGTCACCGGTGGGGGGCGCGTCGACCAGCTCGTCGAGGGAGATCTGGTGGGCCCTGGCCAGCGGCAGTAGCAGCTCCAGGGTCGGCTTGCGGCCGCCGGACTCCAGGCGGGACAGCGTGCTGACGGAGATGCCGGTGATCTCGGCGAGCTGGGTCAGTGTCGTGCCGCGTCGCTGGCGCAGGGCGCGCAGGCGCGGGCCCACGGACGCTAGGGCCGCAGCTTCGTCGTTTGCCATACCGGCAACGTTACTTGTCGGATCGGTGACTACGTCGCACTGTGGGTGCAGGGCGATCAGCGGAGGGAAGCGCACGGTGGAGGAGACCTACGACGTGGTGGTGGTCGGCGGTGGCGCCGCGGGGCTCAGCGGGGCCTTGGTGCTGGCGCGGGCGCGGCGGTCGGTGCTGGTGATCGACGCCGGAGGCCCGCGCAACGTGCCGGCCGGGCACGTGCACAACTACCTGGCACGGGAAGGCACGCCACCGGCCGAGCTGGTGGCGGCCGGGCGCGAGGAGGTGAGGCGGTACGGCGGCGAGATCCGCACCGGAGTCATCGAGGCCGCGGCGAAGGACGGCGACGGCTTCCTGGTGAGTCTGGACGGCGGACGCAGCGTGCGGGCGCGGCGGCTACTGGTGGCGACCGGGCTGGTCGACGAGTTGCCCGACGTGCCCGGGGTGGCCGAGCGGTGGGGCCGTGACGTGCTGCACTGCCCGTACTGCCACGGGTGGGAGTTCCGCGACCGGCGCATCGGTGTCCTGGCCACTGGGCCGCTGGCCGCGGAGCAGGCGGAGCTGTGGCGGCAGTGGAGTCCGCACGTGCTGCTCCTGCTGCACCACGTCCCGGCGCCGGGCGCTGAAGTGGCCGAGCGGCTCGCGGCGCGCGGGATCACCGTGGTGGACGGCCCGGTCGCGGGCCTCGTGGTGACCGGCGACACGCTGACCGGGGTACGGCTGGCCTCGGGCGAGGTCGTCGCGCTCGAGGCGGTGGTCCTCGCGCCGCGGTTCACCGCCCGCACCGGCGTGCTGGCCTCGCTCGGGCTGGCGCCGGTCAACGTAGAAAAGGGCGGTCACGTCATCGGCAGCCAGATCCCCGCCGACCCGACCGGGGCCACCGCCGTGCCCGGCGTGTGGGTGGCGGGCAACGTCGCCAACGTGTACGCCCACGTGATCGTGGCCGCCGCGGCGGGCCTGAACGCCGCCGCGGCGATCAACGCCGACCTCATCGCCGAGGAGACCCGCCACGCCGTCCAGGCCCACCGGCACACGGTATCCACGATGTTCGAACAGGCCGCCTGGGAGGAGCGCTACCGCGCCCACCCACAGGTCTGGAGTGGACACCCGAACCCGCAGCTCATCGCCGAGGCCGCGCAACTGACCCCCGGCCGGGCCCTCGACGTCGGCAGCGGCGAAGGCGCCGACGCCATCTGGCTCGCGCAGCAGGGCTGGACCGTGACCGCGATCGACATCTCAACCACCGCGCTGGCCCGGGCCGCCACCCACGCCGCCAACGCCCGACCACCAGTCGCCGACCGCATCACCTGGACACACGCCGACCTACGCGACCAGCCGCCCGCCGAAAGCGCCTACGACCTGGTCTCGGCGCAGTTCATGCACCTACCCACCGACGCCCGGCGGGACCTGTACGCCCGACTGGCCGCCGCCGTCGCCCCAGGTGGCACCCTGCTCATCGTCGGGCACCACCCATCCGACCTGCAGACCACCGCACACCGGCTGCACTTCCCGGACATGATGTTCACCGGCGAACAGATCGCGGCCTCCCTCGACCGCACCACATGGCAGGTGCTGGCCGCCGAGGCTCGGCCACGCGCCGCGGCGGACCCCGACGGACACGACATCACCGTCCACGACGCCGTCCTGGTCGCGCGCCGCCGCGCGTGACCAGGCCCGGTAGCGGGCACGCACCTCACCGCGCCACCCCAACTCAACCGGTCAAACCTCGCGCCGACCTCGACGAGCGTCTCCCCACCGCCAAGGATCAACGCCCGACCGCCTCACCGCGTGCCCGTCAACGCCTCGGACACCGAACACCACTTGCGCACGTTCATCCGTACCCGGGGCGCACGTCAGTGAGTACGCCGACAGCAAGTGTCGGTCGAGGGTGGTGAGCGGCAGAGGGCTCTCGCGTGAGCTCCTCCAGCGCCCTGTTGCCTCAAGCTGGCCCGCCGCCTGCTGCCGGACGCCGGGAGCTACAAGCTCGGCGCGCTGGTTGACGCCTTCAAGCTGGCCGAGGGGCTTCCGGAAGGACTGGACACCCCACCGCGCCACGTACGACGTACTGGTGACGGCCAGGCTGTTCGTGCGGCTCGCCGCGCTGCCCGACACGCGCCTACTCAGGCTGAAGGACCTGCGTGGCAAGTCACCGGGAGGGGGCGAGGATGAGACTCCGGCCCTGTTCTGACCACCAGCAACAGGTGTTCGTCAGCGTTGACGGGCCGAGCGGCGACCTGCACGCCGCTGGGAGCGTGCGGGCCGAGTTGGAGCACCTGGCCCAGCTCGCCACGGTGGTTCTGAACGAGCACGTCAACGCAGCTGGACTGTGCGCGATGCGTATGGCTACGGTTCGTCGATCTCCAGCCGGCCCACCTTGAGGTGCCTGATCTCGACGGTGTCCGCGGACAGCCGCTGGATCACCGCCCGGCCGATGGCCAGC
>WNGB01004413.1_pt1 | contig 35346 bp, 38 predicted proteins | sample 5400681 | NCBI WGS metagenome assembly WNGB01 (sample SAMN13153367, study PRJNA577476) | soil metagenome | isolation source: 115 cm soil or saprolite under grassland replicate 2 | place: USA:California | collected 2016-06-15 | reverse complement strand
CGCAGCGGGACACGGCAGGGCTCGATCTTGTGAGCTACTGGGACGCCGGCGCACCCGCCTACCGCTGAAACGAGATCGCAACAAGTCGGTTAGACCAGCTCAGTGCTCCGTTCAGCCAGCGAGGCATGGCACTGCTGTCGATCGCGATTAGTGATGCTACGGTCGCAGCTTGGGATGCCAAGTACACGTTCAACCGACCGCGCCCGAGCGAGCTCGATGGGACGCTCCGCACGGTGTTGTCAGACCCAAGGGGCCCGTCCTATCCATCTGAACGTGCCGTCGTCGCCGGGGCTGCTTCGGGTATTCCCACCTACCTGTTCCCCGACGATGCGCCCGTATTCACGGCCGCGGCGGAGCAGGCGGGGGTATCGCGATTGATGGCCGGAGTCGAGTACCCCAGCGATGTAACGGCTGGCCTGACGCTGGGACGGCGGTAGCGGCGCGGGTCATCGAGCGCGCGATGACGGACGGGTCCGACGCCAACTGGGACGGCAGCATGCCAGACACCTCCGGCCATTGGGTCCCGAACGCCGGCACGCAGCCGGTTGGCCCCCTGGCTGGGACGTGGAGAACGTGGGTACTGACCTCGGGCAACCAATTCCGGCCGGGGCCGCCGCCAGCGTTTGATTCCGAACAAGAGAGTGCCGAGCTGGCACAGATTCGCGAGTTCACGCCCCTCTGGAACACGGTGGCGAAGCAAAAGCTGTTCGAGTATCGGCTCGACGCTAACCCCCCACGCGCCGCGAGGACGTATGCCCTTCTGGCAGTGGCGGGCTACGAGGCGATGGTGGCGTGCTTTGATGCGAAATATACGTACTGGGCCCCTCGGCCCTACCACGTCGAGCCTTCACTGGCCCTCATGTTGCCCCGCTACAACCACCCGAGCTATCCGTCCGCTCACGCGTGCGTCGCGGGAGCGACCTCCGAGGTGCTCTCAACATTGTTTCCCCGTGATGCCAAGGTCTTCGCGCAGCAAGCGGACGACCTAGCAGCGTCGCGCTGGCATGCGGGAATTCATTTTCCGACAGACAGCGACGTGGGCCTGGCACTCGGACGGACTGTGCGCCGTTTCGTAATGGAGCGTGCGCGTAATCTATCCGAAAGCAACTGAGTCGAAACAATGGAGTCCACGTTCAATCACGGCGTCTCAGGCGACTCCTTAGCATTTCCGGTGAAGCGATGCCGGCGGCGCGAGGTTGACCCAGAGTTCGTAGCAATTGAGGGCGGTCCTCCACCCGTCGTTGCCGCTGTGGTAAGGAAGGGGTGAGCAAGACCAACGGGAGAAACCGCCATGGTTACCATACCCCCCACACATCGTCACCAGGTCAACTGATCTTGACGCTGTCGAGGCCGAAGTGACACGGCTGGCTGGACCCAAGGGCAAGCACGATGCGGAACGACGCGCCTATCGACACGGCCAGGAGTCTCGGCAGGTCACCTTTGGCAGCCGAAGGGTTCAGGTGACAAGCCGCGCGTGCGCAGCGTGGACGATAAGGAGGTCGAGCTGCGCACGTTCCGCGCTTTCGCTGGCCGCGACCTGCTTAACGTTGCGGCCCTGGAGCGGATGCTGGCCGGACTCTCGACTCGCCGCTACCCGGCGGGTCTGGAGCCAGTTGGTGACGTGGAGCCGCTGGCCATCTCGAAGTCAGCCGTCTCGCGGCGCTTTGTCCAGGGCACCGAGCAGAAGCTGGCCGAGCTCTTCGGACGCGACCTCAGCCAACTCGACCTGGTGGCCATCTTCATCGATGGGATGCTGATCGCCGATCACTGTGTGGTGGTGGCTTTAGGAGTCGAGGCTGATGGCCGCAAGCATCCGCTCGGTCTGTGGGAAGGCACCACCGAGAACAAAACCAGCCCGGCGAATCAGCGCCACAGGCGATAGACAACGTCAGCCTGGTTGGTACACCGAGCCACGTCGCCGAGCTCCTCGAGCGCTACGCGGCCGCTGGTGTTACGCATGTGTTGGCGCGCCTGAGTCTGGACGCCATGCCGCCCGAGGTTGCTCGCCGCACGATCGAGCTGTTCGGCCGCGAGGTCATCCCGCGGTTCATGTGATCCCCGCGCGCTAGCCAGCTCAGTCGTCGATCGGCTCGTTATCTCGCGCCGCGATTGGATCGTGCGGGGCGCTATGACCCTCGGTCGGCACAACCGCGCCCAGCGGCGCACCACCCATCATCGCCCGCGGCACCACCATGTCCGTACCGTGTGGCTTGTCGGCTACGCCATCCTCGGCTAGCGGCGCGCCCTCGCCGTGCACCAGCGGCGACGGGGCTTCAGCGTCGAGCTCGAGCGCTGCGCGGTCATCCTGGATCGTAGGGTGCTGATCACGTTCGTTGGCCATGGGTGTTGCGGTTCCTTTCGACCCTGACCGTTGGGCAAGCGCCGTACCAGGCGTGCTACAACACCGCGCCAGCGCGAGAGCAATGGTCGCTATTGATTTCGGGGTCACCATTCGGCCCACTCCTCACGGTGGCTTGGGGACTTCACGAGTGTCGAGCTGATGGAGAGCGCCATGGCCGGGCGTGCAGTCGTATGCCATGGAGCCTCCCAAGAAACGGCCCAGCGGTTGTTGATGGAGCGGATCGGCTCAAGACCGCGAGCCTGGGCTCACGTTGCGTGATGCATCCGACCGCAGACAAATAGGAATGCTCACCTACGTGGAGATGCACGGCCGCGACGCGGGAACCGCTGAAAACTTGCCCCGTTCCACCCCCCCGACCTACAGCTGTAACACCCTACCGGGCGGCTGGAGCAGCGACAGCGGGCGTTGCCGCGGATCCGACGTGGCGGGCGGCTCTCATAAGGGCGTTCGTCCGAATGCCCCGTCTACTCGTGTTCAGGCGCGGGTCCATCGCGTCGCGCAAGCCGTCGCCCATGACGTTGAACCCGAACACCACCAGCATCAGCGCAAGGCCTGGCACGACCATCACGTGGGGAGCCAGCGATGCCCACTGGAGGCTGTTCTGGAGCATCGACCCCCATTCGGCCGTGGGCGGCGGGACGCCCAGCCCCAGGAAGCTGAGGCCGGCTGCCGTCATGATGGCGGCCGGGATCAGCAATGTGGTCTGGACGATCAGGGGCGCCATGATGTTGGGCAGAATGTAGCGGGCCATAATCGCCGAGTCCCGGTTGCCGGTTGCAACGGCGGCCTCGACGAACGTGCTTTGCTTGACCGAGAGCGTGAGACCCTGCGCCAGCCGCGCGTACTGGGGGACGTGGTACACGGCGATGGCGATCACGACGTTGTTCACGCCATTGCCGAGAATGGCAATGATCGTGAGCGCGACAATGATCGCCGGAAACGCCAGGAGGATATCCATCAGTCGCATGATCCACATGTCTAGCCGCTCGTAGTAGGCGGCAAGCATTCCCAGCAAGGCCCCGATGATGGCGGACGAAATGATGGCGGCGAGCGAAATATAGAGTGACATGCGGGCGCCCCATATGACCCGGCTGAGCAGGTCCCGGCCCTGGTTGTCGGTCCCCAGGAGGTGCAGTGGGCTGGGAGGGGCCAGGGCGTCACGGACGTTCACCGCATCCGGGTCCATGGGCGCGAGTTGAGGCGCAAAGATCGCCGTCAGCACGAACAGGAAGGCGATGATCGCGCCAGCCGCGGCGAGCTTGTAATCTCGGGCAAACTCCAAGGCCTCATTGAGAAGGGACTCGATGGGACGACTGGTGGGTTCCTCGACGCGGGAGACCGCCGGCAGCACTTTGTTGAGACCGGTCTCTGCTTTCAAGGCCGCGTAACTATCGATATCGGATTCGCGGGTCCAGGAACGTGTACACCACGTCGACCGCGAGATTCACCAGGACGAAGGAAGCGCCGAAGATCAGTAAAGCGCCCTGGATCATGGGAATGTCCCGCTGGGTGACGGCGGTCACCAGGAGACGGCCCAGACCGGGCCACGCAAAAACCTGCTCGGTGATTACAGCTCCGCCAAGCATGTAGCCAAAGCGGAGTCCGACCACCGTCACGACCGGCACCAGAGCGTTCCGCAGGGCGTGTCCGCCTACGACCACCGATTCGCGTAGGCCTTTGGCGCGCGCCGTTCGGATAAAGTCCTGGCCCAGAATTTCCAGCAGTGACGAGCGAGTCATCCGGGTGATGAAAGCCACGGAGAAGACGGCAAGGCAGACCGTCGGCATCAGGAAGGCCTGCCAGGTGGCTTTGCCGGCGCTCGGGAGGACGTGCAGCGTCACGCTGAAGTAGTAGGCCATCATGAGACCGAGCCAGAAGACTGGTACGGATATCCCGAGGAGGGCCACGACAGTCATCAGGTGATCCCAGAACGTCCCCTGCTTGATCGCCGCAACGGTACCGAGAGCGATTCCAAGGGTGCTTGCCAGGATGATGGCGGCGAGCGAAAGCTGGACCGTGTTGACGAAGCTGGGGACTATTTCCTGAACGACCGGTCGGCGAGTCTGAACGGACTTGCCCAGATCGCCGCGAACAATGCCCTGCAGAAAGTTGGCGTACTGAACCAGCACCGGCTTGTCGAGTCCGAGCTCGTGGCGCGCGGCTTCAACAGCCTCCTCCGTGGCGTACCCGCCCACGTACATGCGAGCAGCATCGCCGGGGATCAACTGGAACGCGAAGAAGACCAGCGTGACCACCAGGAACAGGACCGGCACACTGGCCAACAAGCGTTTGGCGACGAAACTAGCCATCACGCGAACTTAAATTTAGTGTTGCAGTGATCTCCACACGCCGGACTTCTTTTGGCGTGAAATCATCCCGACGGTGACGAAGCAGCGGATTCCGCGGACCAGCGGAACGGAAGCAGCGGAATGAGGGGTGGCGCCGGGGCTGCCAGACACCGTACTAACGCCACCCGCGAGATTGAAACTGCCCTCGTCGACGATTTGGCCAGTCTTTCGGGCTTGACGGATTAAAAGTCCGCTGCTCTGCCATTGAGCTAGGGGGCGCCTTCGAACGAGTTTACGAGATTGCGGGCGCGCCTGCGCGTGAATTCCATACCTTCAACCAACAGGACGGGGTTCTAGCGTTCGCGCGGAGTACTCAGTGATGATGTATGAGGTTCCGGAGACAGACTCGGCGTGGAATGCGCGGCGGAGTAAGTGGGACGGACTCAACACTGGATTGCTACGCAAACGACACATCAGACGGTCCCGATATTGTCGCCGGTCCACCGGCCGAGGGTTTGATTGCGTGGATCGCGTGCGTAGTGGATGACCTGGTCGAGCATCGGCCGGCACACGGCCCTCACGTTCTTGAAGGGGATGTCGTCAAGCAGTTGTCCTTGGTCCACTCCGCTCCATGCGCCTTGCCCGAGCGGCCGGCCATCCCTGAATCAGGCGGCCCGAGCAGGCGTGAAGTGTCAGCCGCAGAAGCCGAGTCGTGAAGCCAGGTGGCACAGAAGCGCGCTGAGCGCCTGGCGCCTCGGTCTGGGCGAGTGGGCGTGATTACCAGTTCCCGCCCGCGTTCGGTCTGCCGATCTCGATTAGACCGATCTATTCAGGGGAGCGGCGGCGACCTCACTGCAAGGCCGGGCACGGCATGCATCCAGCGCGGCCAGCAACTCCGCGCGCGGCTGGTCACCTTCCGCAGGACGTCATCTGTAGTGGTAATTCGCCAGTCCTGCTTGAGATTTGCAGCCCGGTCACGCTGCGTGTGCTCCGCCGCCGACCGCAAGCGCCGCAGCGTCGGGGCCCCGAGTGAGCGTGACTTAGAGGGGCGCGGAGTGGCCCGGCCTTGGACGCTTCGACTAACTGGTCCGGATGTAGACGTTGTCGCCCGTGACCACCTCATTGAAGTTGATAACGCCCGGGATGAGCAGCCGCACGCCCTCCTCGGCACTGTTCGGCGGGTTCGGCCCGATGATGCAGTACACCCACAGAATGCCGTCGTGCGGGGTTCCGCCAGTCGGAGTCAGCGTCACCCGTAACTGGAGTTTGCCGCCGCAGAAATTGTCTGGGATGGGCATTCCGAGGACCACCCCGCAGCCGTACGATTGGAAGCTCAGCAGCTCCGTGGCCGTCCACGTGCCGCTGCCGAGGATCGTCCCCTGGCTGTTGGTATGCGTAAATGATCCGCTCCCGGTGGCGGACTTTGGATTGACAGTGAAGGTGCCCATGCCGGTGACACTGACCATGTCGCCGTTGGGGGCGCGCGCCACGTTTGGCTCCTCTAGATGGAGTTGATAGGTCTGTGTTTGACTGCTCGCCATGACGGGTGCCGGCGCGAGACCAAGAATTGCGAGCGCGACAACAATGAACAGGAACGCCTGTCGATTTCGCATGTGATCTTTCTCCCCTGTCCCTCGTGCGAGGGCCAAATGCCGCTTCCTTAAAACGTGCGTCCGACGCGACTCCTATCGCAGCGTCCAGGGCCGATCACGAGACCGGCCTCTCCGCCACCCCGGGCCTCCGTACTGCTATCACCCCCTTTCAGCGGGTGTCGATCGGCGCTCACGCTTCTGGCACGCGTGCCCGCCAACCACGCGGTCCTCGGGTATGACCATCGCAGCTTCCAGCAGGGTAGCCTATACCCCACCGCCTCGGAACTCAATGAGAGCACGTGGACTTCGGCTGCCGCGAGCAGCTTTATTCGGCTTCTGCCGCACCCGGCGGAGTGAAGGCAAGCTGGAGACGGACTCGAGCGTACGCCCAGAGTGCCAGCGCCTGCACCCCTAGCCACGCCGCGTTTTGGACGCGTTGAAACGGTCGCATCGACGAGGGCATCACCACCAGTACCTCGTCACCGCAACCGTGGAACGCCAAGCGGCTCCGGTCGATGGACCGACTCCCCAGGCGCGATCCCGGCGCTCTGCACGAGCAACAGGTACATGATGCCGAAGATCGGCAGATGCCCAATCAACTCCTGCGGAGGCAGAAACGGGATACCCAGGTTGAACGGCAACCACATCCCAAGGATGACCAGGCGAGTCAGTAATCCACTGATGAGCAGCACACCAATCGTGCCCTCAACCAAGCCAGCGGCAAGCACAAACAGATCGTCAGACATCCAGGTCTGACCGAGAAAGGCACGCGGGAAGTTGAACTGCGGGTGGTCCGTCAGGAACGCAGCGCCGAGGCCCGGGTTCCAGATCTTTTCGCTCAGCGCTGGGGCGATGATCGCAATGCCCGTGATTACGCGCAGACTGGCAACTGCTCGGGCGGACCAGGCGGGACCTCGCTGCGCAAACCACGGTCGCTCGTCGCGGATATCGGCCGCATACCGACCAATCACCAGTATCACCAGCGCTATGCCTAACCAGTGCAGCTGGTCGACTACGTCGTACACAGGAAACAGGAGGAACCCGAGCGGCCCAAGAAGGATGAGCGTAATAGCCGCGAACCAGTCAGCAATGCCAGTGATGAACGCGAACGCCACGAGAAGTTGGATAGCCCCGATAGTCAGTCCACCGGCATCCACCTGTAATCGCATGTTCGGAACCAGCAGCGCCGGCTGGACCGCTGCGTACACGAGAGTAATCGCCGATTGGACCGCCAGCAGCGTTGGCGCGCCAACCGCCATTCTTCGAAGGAACCGAAAGCGGGGCCAATGCGGGTCGCCTGCCAGCCGCTGAACGCCGTACAGCATCCCGAGTGCGACCGCCGCTACCGCCAGTAACAGACCGGTGCGCCCGCTGATCGCCAGATCGAGCCGCAGCGGGTACGCCGACGGGTCCTCGAACCACTTCACGTGGGCGAGCACGGTGGTGGGCGTCAGCCCGGCCGTTAGGGCCGCGAGACCGACCGGTGCCCAGGCGGACCGCACACTTGGGCAGTCTAGCGCCCAGGTGACATGCCCAGCTGGATGGGGATGGGACCAATTTGGGAATGGCGCTGGACGCGTCGAACTTGATGCGCCTTGGTGGACACGTGATCTACGGTGTCGTCACTGGCGTCGCCCATGCGGCAATCGCGACTCGCTAGCGGGCTACAACCCTACGCGGCGCAGGGTACACGTCAGGATCGACTCAGGCGCGGCGGCGATCTCGGGCTGAGCGGTGCATGCACGCGCGTGCTCGCTAACGAGCTGCTGAACGCTCGCCTGGAAATAGGGGGCAAAGCCAAACGTGACCGTCTGCACGACCCACTCCGTCGCGACCCCGTCAGGGTTGTTGCGCAGCGTCCGCCGCGCCTCCACGAGGGCGCAATTGGCGCCGAGCTCGGCATCCGACTGCGCACGACGTTGATCGAGCGTGTCCGCCAGCCGAACCAGTGCGGCCGCGGTTCCGGCATTCCGACTGGCGCCGAGATCGCGAACGAAATGTGCCGCGTAGTCCGGGTACACCACGGCAGGGTCATCGGGTGGCTCGGCGAACATACCCGCGCTCAGCAGCAGCGCCTGGAGCGAAAACAGTCGGCGACGAATGGTGACCGTCCAGGACGGACTCGTGTCAGGCTGATAGTCCTGCCAGGCTCGCGCCAGCGCGTCAAAAGCATCTGGCAGCGATGCGCAATCCGGGGCGGCCGGCGTCGGAGGCGCGAGCGTCGCGCAGCTGGCCGAGACGACCACGATGATCAACGTTGCCAGAGGCCAGGTCATCTATCGTCCCGGCGAGTACAACGCGGCGCTGTTTCTGCTCAAAAAAGGCCGCGTGCAGATCGTGCGCGAGTCAGCCGACGGCCGGCGGCTCATTCTGGGGACACTTGGGCCAGAGACCTTCTTCGGCGAAATGGCGCTCATCGGACAGCGCTTCCCGCAGGACTCTACCGCCGAAGCGCTGGACCAGGCACTGGTGTGCGTTCTGCACCGCCGCGACCTCGAGCGCCTGATCCTTGACTACCCGCGGGTTGGTCTGCGGCTGCTCGAACAGATCAGCGCGCGACTCCTCGAGACCGAGCTGATCGTCGAAGACTTTGCCTTCAAGTCCGTGCCCGCGCGTTTGGCCGGCGTGCTCCTGCGCCTGGTCGAAGCGGCCCCGGATCTCACGGTCGAGGCAAGCCATCAGGAGCTGGCTGATATGGTCGCGACCTACCGCGCCACGGCCACCTTGACGCTCAACCAGTTTCAGGATCGCGGCCTGGTGGAGCTTTAGTCGACGGAGCGTGCGGATCCTCGATCAACGCGGCCTCCAGGCAATCGCTGAAGCCTGACTGACCAGTCCGGCAACACGCTACGTCGCCCCGCTGTGAGAGCTCGGCGATGGCCCGGCGCTACTCGGCTCCGATCGCTGCGCCGTTCAGCACGACGGACGTGGTCACTAGCACTGGCTGGGCCAGAGCGCCGTGCGTGAAGCAACTCTCGTTCGCCAGGTGAACCAGCCGCGCAATGCGCTCGGCGGGTTCGTCAGACTCGATCTCAATGCGAACGTCTACTCCCGAACAGCCGGCCTCGATCGTGCCTTGCAGGATGGAGCCGCGCCGCGTGGCGTGCAGCGTCTGCTCGATTGCCGCCTGTCGAAAGTGGATCCTGGTGAGCTCCGCACACCGCGAAAGCTGGGTGAGCAGTCAAAACGCGATGGCGGCGCTGAAGTAGCTAAGCGGCGCTGGAGCTGTGTCGCTCCCACCTGACCGCGCACCTTCGTCACACAGCATCACCCACACGCTGCTCGTGCGTTGGCCGCCCACTTCGGTCCACACTTCGCCACGTTTCTGCTGTCCGTCGAGCGTGCGCGCGCGGACGCGCAGGCGCAGGTCGGCGTCGAGGGCGCCTTCGCGTCTGCCGAGGGGTGCCGCCGCGGACGACGGCGGGGCTGGCTCGTGTTTGGTCACGATGTCGGACATGACTCCTTCAGGTTAGTGGCCTGCGCCTCCGCCCGATTCCGCTTGCGCGCCGCACGCTCACCCGATAATAGACCAACCGGTTGGTATAAGAAATGGCCAGGCACGCCGTCGAGCACCCTGTTGTGCGCACACGCCTGCTGGAGGCGGCGCGACAACTGATGCTGCGCGATGGCTTCCCTGCTACTGGCGTCGCCGAGATCTGCGCAGCAGCCGGCGTGACCAAGGGTTTCTTCTTTCACTACTTCGCCGGAGTCGATGAATTTGCGGTTCGCCCACGCCGTTGCGATCCGATCGGCGTGTACTCGCTCGCGGGTGATGTAATTCATTCGACATTCTCCGGGTCGGTGACGTGTACGAGCTTGGGACTGATCCCCTGGCGGAACTCGAGACAGCGATCGATGGCCTGGGCAGCAGCCGCACGGCTAGGCGCACCGACGTAGTCGCGGGTAACCACCTTGCCGAAGCGCCGCTGTAGTGCCAGCAGCTCCTTGTCGATTTGCATCCGCGCGACGTAGTCGTCGGCTCGGACGGGGTGAGCGGAGCGGCGACTGAGGAACGCCAGCGCATCTTCCTCCGGGGCGCGGTATCCTCGTCGCGGTCGGCTCGCATGCGCTCGCGAATGATGCGTTCCTCGGACTCGGCGACGGAACCGACCCGCAGGACCCAGGCTTCGCCGCCCAGGTTTTCGATTTCTTGAGCGACCCAGTCCAACTGCTCCTGGAGATCCTCTCGATACGGCACCACCGCCGCGCCCGGCGTCAGACGCCCCGCCCCGAGGCGCTGCAGGGTTGCGCCACGTGGTGACCCGTGGCGTGCTCGACCCGGACGGCAGCCGCCAGACCAATGCGATCCATTCCGGCACGGCACTCAGTGACGTGAAGTGTAGCCCATGTTACAGTCCTTGTGAAGTGTAGCTCATGTTACAGGCGCCTTTGGTGGGGGCGCGGGCGGCGGGCTACTGGCGATGGGTCTCAACGAGCGTGCGGGGTATCTCTTCTTCGCGCTGGCCACGCTGGCGTCCGGGTATCTCGCCGCGACGTACGCGCTGCGCCCGCAGCCCTTCTTCTTTGGGCTCATGGGTCAGGCGCGTGGCATCTACATGTTTGGCGCGCATCTGCGCTGGAGCTGGGCGATCGCGCTCGGCTACGTGGCGAGCGTCCTCACCCATGTGTGGGTGAATGCTAAATCGTCCTGATCGACGAGCCGATGTCGTTGCGTGACGAACTTAGCCGAACACAAGCACTCGTGCTCGGCTTCCTAGCGCTGGCGTGGCTGAGCCTTATCGGCATCCTTGTGCTCGCGCCCGAGACATACGACGAGGTGCTCAGGCTGCCCGCAAGCGTGCGGCTCGTGTCGTTCGTTTCACTTTCAGCGCTCATTGCCGGCGTGATGGTCGGTGTGTTGAAGCGCTGGCGGTGGATCTTCTGGCTGCTATTGATCGCCAATCTCGCCGGCGCCCTGCGCGTGGCAGTTTCCGTGCTCGAGCTTGTGGGCTGGCTGCCCCTTACGGGTCCGCAGTGGTACGTGGAGTTTCAGGCCGTGCTCGGCGCCGCGCAGTTCGTGCTCGGGCTGGTGATGCTTGCCGACTACCGGCACAAAGGCATATGGGGACGACGTGGACCAACATCATAGTGGGGGCGTTTCAGCAGGCAGCGCGAATCCGTGGCGCATCGCGAACAATGCGAGTTGCGTGCGGTCGTGGAGCGATGTCTTGGCGAGCACTGCCGAGATGTAGTTCTTGACGGTCCCCTCGGTGAGTGACAGGTCGGCCGCGATTTCACGATTCGTGGCTCCCCTGGCAAGTCGCTGTAGGACGTCCCGATCGCGGGCAGTAAACAACTCCCAATCGACGGCCCTGGTGGGCGCTGCAGGCTGCCTCAGCCGCTTCAGCACTTTGCGCGCGATGCTCGGCTGCAGCGGCGACTCGCCGCGCGAAGCAGCGCGCACGGCATCGGCGAGAGCATCCGACCCGACGTCCTTCAACAGGTACCCGCACGCGCCAGCCTCCAGCGAGCGGAACACCAGCTCATCATCATCGAACGTGGTCAGCACCAACACGTGCGTCAGTGGGAAGCGTTGCTGGATGCGCGTTGTCGCGGCGACGCCGTCGCGGTGCGGCATGCGTAGGTCCATCAGAACGACCGACGGACGTAACCGCTCCACCTGTTTCTCGGCTTCGATGCCGTCGGCCGCTTCGCCGACCACGCGCAGGTCAGCGTGCAGCTCGAGCAACGTCCGCAGGCCTTCGCGTAACAGACGCTGATCGTCGACCAGCAGCACATCGATCGCACACGCGGCCTCAGGCACGCGCGGCCTCCTCGAGAGCTTGTACAGGAACAGAGGCGCTCAAACGTGCGCCACCATTGGCGCCTTGCCGAAACTCGAGGTGCCCGCCGAGCAATTCAATGCGTTCGCGCAAGCCGAGCAGCCCGAAGCGATCACGGTCGAGCGGTACGGATTCGGCGGGCGGGCCAATGCCATCGTCCTCGACGCTCATGGCGAGTTGGCCGCTCGTTGACTGGTGGAGGGTCACGGTCACCCGCTGAGCATGAGCGTGCCGCTGCACGTTCGTCAGGCCTTCCTGAGCAACGCGGTACAGCGCCAGCGTGTGCTGGGGGTCCAGCGCCGCGTCATGGGCAACCTGCACATCGAGCTCAACGGACAGCCCAGAGCTTTCAGAAAACTCGGCGGTGAGCTTGCGCAGCGCCAGCGGGAGCGACAGCTCTTCAAGTGTGCTGGCCCGTAGTGCGGCTACCGAACGCCGCACCTCCTGCAGGCACTCGAGCGTGAGGCGTCGCGCGCGAATCACCTGCTCGCGAACCCGCCGGTGGTCAGGCAGCTTCTCGGCGGCTTCGAGCTGCAGGTTGACAATCGTCAAGTAGTGCGCAAGTGAGTCATGGATCTCGCGAGCCAGTCGATTTCGCTCCTCGGCAACTGCCGCCTCCCGAGTGACGGCGTGCAGCGCTTGCAGCTCGGCGTGCGCGGTCCGTAGCTGCTGGTACACGGCCTCGACCTTGTGTCGCTCTGCCGCCTGTCGCATTTGCCCGAGCGTGAGCACGACTGCCAACGCGTACGGCGCGAGGAAGAAGGCGAAATAATTCGCAAACTCGCCCAGCCGGTCTGGCCAGGCATACAGACCGACATTCACGGCGTACGCGAGCCATACGCTCGAGCTAGCCAACAGACCACGCCGCTCCCCGTACAGCAGCACGGCGCGGCTGGCCGGCAACAAGTAGATCAGCGCTGCACGGATCAGGCTGCCGTGCACTTGAACGACCAGGAACCCGAGAATCAGCTGCGCGACCAGGCACGGGCCACGTCGCCACCAGACACCTGTCCCCGGCTGCTCGAGCGGCATGGCCAGATCGACGAGCAGCATGCCGACCAGGAGCAGCGTGAACGTGATGACGTACTCGACCGTCAACCCGCGAGCGGGGCCGGGTACGATCCCCAGCACCCACACCGCAAGCGGGACGACGATCCCTATCGCGCGGAAAGAAAGTCGTCGATCGCCGCTGAACGTGGGCCCTGCCTCCGATGCTCGGCGGAGCATACCGCTACTGGACGACGAGCGTGCCCTTCATCGCTGCGTGAATGCTGCACGCATACTCGTAGGTACCTGGGGTCGAAAAGGTCATGCTGAACGTCGAGCCGATGGGCATGCGGCCGGAGTCGAATGAGCCATCGGCGGCGGAGACCGTGTGAACCGCCTCGTCCTCGTTGCTCCAGGTCACCGTAGTGCCCACTTGCACCGTAGCCATCTGAGGCTGAAAGCCGTACTGCAGCATCGGCAACCGGGTCGCCAGGGCCGATGCCTGTGGCACTGAACCGTCCCCCTGGCCGAAGAACAGATTGGATCGAAAAACCCAGTCACGCGAGCCGCCAGCGTCGGTGTGGCAGACGGCGCATGGTGCCGACGCGCGCGCGGTCGTCGAATAGGTCTTGTCGGGTCGGAAGGCGACGTACTCCCATTCGCCGGTGCGATTCATCTCATAGGCGGCGCCGAAGCCAGGCTCCTTACGCATGACAAAGATGCCTGTCAGATCGCCACGCTGGAATCGGCCATCGGTAGCCAGAATCGGTTGACTGGCTTCGTCCTCGAGTGCGCGGTAGGTCTCCATGACGAGGACCGAGCCATACGGGAACGCTGCTCCGGGCGATACCGATGCCGCTGCTGGATTGGCGTAGATGACGCGGACCTGCTTGTTGTCGGGGCGATCCAACACGAAGAACGTCTGAAACATACTCTGGTAGCCATCGGGGAAGCCGACGCGGTCCTCCGCGGGGGCGGGCCTCGGGGTCGGCGTCGGCCCCGCAGGCTGCGCAAGCGCCTGCATCGCAAACACACCAAGAGTCACAAGTAGTGCGGGCATAACGAGCAGCAGACGGCGCATCAGTGGACACCTCCTGTCGAGTACGCCTGCCACGCTACCCACGCTCCGAGGCCGCCGCGAGTGAGGTCGGTCAGCTACTTGCCTGAAACGACCATGACTCCGGTCACCAATTCACCCGCTTACCGCCTGTAGAAAGGCATCGCTCGCTTCGTCTGCCGGGAACATCAGCTCGACGCGCAGCTCCGACGCCGTGACATCTACAGCGCTGTCGAAACGCATCACCGTGGAAATCGTGCGCACGGTGTGCCCATCGATGTTCAGTCGCGGGCAGATGACTGGCAGGTCAAGAATCGCGTCGGCATCGGGGCTCGGGAGCAGCCGCGCGTGGCCTTCGGCGCGCCGCAGCAGCTCGAGTAGTTGCGGATCGGAGCTTCGGGTTGCTTCTCGACGCAGACCGGCGATGCCGGCCCAGATGACGTCAGGCCAATTCTCGACCATCTCGCGGAATAGGCCTGGTCCGAACCACAGATCGACGATTTCGTGCGGTTGCAAGGAGCACATGCCAGGGAAGAGCGCCTCCGCGCCACGGTTGGACGCCAGGAACTGCATGCCGCGTCCGACCACCCAGGCCGGGTACGGTTCGTGTCCGCGCAGAACTCGGTCGAGCACGAGCTTGACCGGGCGCATGGCCTGATCGGTCAGGTCGCGGGCCGGGAATGCGGGCGGTAGTCCGGCTGAGGTGAGCAGCGCGTTGCGCTCGCGAATCGGCACATCCAGAGCCGCGGCCAGGCGCAAGACGAGGTCACGGCCGGGGCGCGATCGGCCGGTCTCGATGAACGACACGTGACGTGGTGACGTCCCGGCCTGCAGCGCCAGGTTGAGCTGCGAAACGCCAGAAAGGCGGCGCCACTGGCGAAGCTGTTGGCCGAACGGGCTGAGAACGTGTTGGGCGCGGCTCATGTGCCCATCACTCTATGTGGCGGCAAGCTTGCGCGGATGTGGTCGTCCGTGCTCGACCTGGTAGCGCAAATCCTCGAGCACGCTTGCACCGTCAGCCTGCAGTCTCCACGCGAGGAGGAACTGGACTAACCGCAGCGGTCCGCGCAGCTCGAGCGTGGCATGCGTGCGCACCAGGCAGCTTGCCTCGCTGCGCGGGTGAACCGACCAGCGGTTGACGGCACTTTTGACGAAGCGCGGCATCCCTTCGGCGCTCTCGTAGGCAAGTGACATGGCCGCGGGTTCGAACTCGACCAGGCGCTCCTGTATCGTGCCAGCCTTGAACGGGCCGAAGCCCGCGAACTGGCATGTTCGGATGGCGCCAACGGCGGGCTCGCCTTCCAGGCACGAGCTCGTGATCGGCGTCGCCCATTCGCCGGTGTGACCAAATCGCTCGCCCAGTGCGTCCCACGCTGCCTGAGCCGGAGCATTGATAACGACTTCTCCTCGCAGGTCCATGTGCCACACGCTAGCGTGTCACAGTGCGCCGCGGCGATTCCCGGGTACGGAAGTTTTAACCGCGCGTCTTGCGCGAAGCTCGGCCGCCGATCCTGAAGAACTCCCGCTCGGCCTCCATTGGCGCCACAGCGGCCGCCGGCAAAACCGATGACGAAAACGACCTGGCGTGGTCTATACGGACATGAAGACACAAGCATGCGACGTGGTCGAGCGCTATTACGCAGCTTTCGATGCCCACACCGAAGATTGGCAGGACCTGGTAACTGATGATGTGGTGTTCGATGGTCCCCTGCAGCATGCGCGGGGCAAAGCTGAGTTTGTCGGGTTGACCGGGCAATTCCTACACGCGCACCGCGAGACGCGCTTGTTGGGCCGGATGGCAAACGGCAACGAGGTCGCGTCCCTCTTCGAGTTCGAGATCGAAGCGCCGAACGGCCAGCGGCTGACCTGCCCGGTTGCCGAATGGGCCACCGTCCTCGACGGACGGATAAAGGATTTTCGGGTCTACTATGACCCGCGAGCATTTGTACGCGCGTTCGGGCTCGCCGATTGAGTAGCACCAACCCAGTGGCGCTTGCCGACCCCGAAGCGTTCGGAGCTCTGACGCGGATCCATCGACGCGAGCTGCTGGTGCATTGCTATCGGATGCTTGGCTCGGTGCTGGACGCCGAGGACGTGGTCCAGGAGACGTTTCTGCGAGCCTGGCGGGGTCGCCACCACTATCAACAGGACGCCTCGCCGCGCACGTGGCTGTATCGGATTGCCACCAATACGTGTTTGACGGCGCTGACGCGGCGAGCGCGTCGAGTCCTGCCTGAGGATGTGGTTATGCCGACAGACGAGCTGGCGTGGCTGGAGCCCTATCCGGACCTGTTGCTCGATGGTATCGCCGACGCTGCGCCAGGGCCGGAGGCTCGACTGGACCAGCGCGCAGCAACTGAGCTGGCGTTCGTGGCAGCGATTCAACACCTGCCACCACGCCAGCGGGCGGTGCTCCTCATGCGCGACGTGCTCGGATTTTCGGTACCCGAAGTTGCCGCGCAGCTGGACTCCACCCTAGCCTCAGTCAATAGCGCTCACCAACGCGCCCGGTCTACTCTCGAGCGGCGCCGACCGGTTGGCGGCGAGCTGCCACTCTCCAGGCTCGATCCGCGGCGCCGTCGTCTCCTGGACCAGTACGTAGCGAGCTGGGAGAGTGGCGACCTCGATGCGCTGATGACGCTCCTCACCGAGGATGTCGTGCTGAGCATGCCGCCCATCCCTGAGTGGTTTGCCGGACGCCGATCCGTGCGCGCATTCTTCGCCCAGGCGTGGGGACCAACTGGGCCAGGTCCGTTTCGCCTGCGGCCAACCGGCGCCAATGGACAGCTGGCATTCGGTCTGTACGGTCGCGCCCCCGATGGCAACGGGTACACGCCGCAGGCAATTCAAGTCCTGACGCTCGAAGGGGCCCGCATTGCACAGCTGCACGGCTTCGTACGACCCGATTTATTCTCTGTGTTCGACCTGCCGCTGCGACTGAGCGGGTTGGGCACCTAACGGCGGGCGACGTGCCGATCAAGCGCAGCCTCGCGCGCGGACGCTTCGATCCCCCAACGGGCAGACTGCTGCTGCTCGGAGGACAGACGGACTCGCCGCCGTTCTTGGGCGACCTTTTGGTCGCTCGATATCGAACGTGGCACCTGATGTGCTCGATCAGGCACCTCCACCACCACCCAATCGCGGCAGGACACCCACCAGGTCATTCGCGAGCGAGGTGGCCACAATAGAGGTGCAGATTCGGCGGTGCACGCGTCGAGCCAAACGATGTGCACAGCAATATAGGCGTGCGCCTGTTGCCAGGCCGCACTTAGCCCAGCAGCGGCAGAGTGACGGGCGGGCCGATTGTCACCTCACCAGCCACCATGCTCCCGGTAAACGTGAACGTGGGGCCGAAGATGGCATGGTTGACAGGTGCTTGGCCAGGGTCGAAGAACACCGTGAAGGCGAAGCTGTCGCCTGCCGCCCCGCCACCTCGCCCGCCATCAACTGCCTCGATCTCGAACAACGCGGGCTCGGTCGCATCCCGCGACCCGACGACGACGTCTGCAGTGCCAGCCTCAGTCGCGCACCCCAGCTGACCGGCAAGCTTCGCCACGCGTTTACCATCTGGGCGTCGCGTGATGCTCACAACTGACATGTCGTGCGAGTGCATGGCCATAAAGAAGGCGTGCGGTTCGATGACCACACGGCCGAGCTCGTGTGTGTCCATGGCGAAGGCAGCCGGATTGTCCTCTACGATGCACTGCGCGTACTGAGTGTCAAAGCTGAATGACTCTCGCAGCGGCACCCCTTCGTCACCCGTCGGCGCGGGCATCTCTTTGAGGTTCACGCCTCCGCCTGAGACAGTCATTGGCTGTACCTGGGCAGCGGTGGGCTGGACCCCGATGAATCCCACACCAGCCAACCCTGCCAATATGCGCAGAACGGCCGGGCGGCGCAGGACCATTGCATGCAACCCGTTACTCACCCGCCGCCGCCTCCTGACCCTCCTGGCTACCGCGCGGCACCTGAGCTGGCGCTCGGCCCGCAGCGCCCACGTTGGGCAGAATCAAGTCGAACACGCCACGGACGACCGCTTGGCCAGGCGCTACGCCAGTTACCGGGCCGGACACGAGGAGCTGCTGAAACGTGCCCAGCGCCCCGGCGAACTCGCCTGTCCCGCCCTGCACTGCACCGACGTGACCGCTCGGGTCGGCCCCACCCTCGTTGAGTATGCCCATGATCGCGCCCCGGCGATCCAGGCGGAATTGCACACTGGTGAACCGTTGATCGAAGGCGTCTGTATCGGTGGCCGCATTGGTCCATGCGCCGAAGCACTGGTAGAGACCGATGGGCGGCCTATCGGTTTGACCAGCGGCGTAGATCTGGGCGTCAACATGGAACCAGTCACCCCGCTGAGGCGGCCCGCTGCCGGCGCGAACGATTGACACGGGCATACCGATCAGCAGCGTCACCTCAAATCGCATCGTGCGCCACGCTGCTGCCTGCGCCGCCGCTGGTGCCGCGCCGCCCGTCGCTGCTACCGCGAGACCCGCCGCGCCGGCTGCAGCACCTGCTCGCAGCGCCCTAAGCCTCGAAGGCCAACGCCTCCTCAATCTGTGACCTTAGCGCAGTGGCTCGCAAGGGCTCCGAACGGAGCATGAAAGCATCAGCGGCGGGGACCGCAGCGCCTGATAGCGCTACCGAAAGGCGGACGTATGGTACCATGTATGGCATGGTCAAGACGACCGTGTACCTGCCCGACGACCTGAAGCTCGCGCTCGCTCGCATGGCGCGCGAGACGGGTCGCAGCGAAGCAGACCTCATCCGGGACGGGATCCGCCTGGCCGTGGCGCAGCAACAGCCGCCGCCACCCACAATCGGCATCCTCGTCAGCGATGACCCTAGCTTCGCGCAGCGGGTCGATGAACACCTGGCCGGGTTCGGTCGGCAGTGATCCTCGTCGACACCAGCGGAGTGCTGGCGGCCGTCGATCCCCGCCAGGCCGAGCATGCCGCCGCGGCTCGCGTGCTGCTGCAGCCGCGCCGCCGCATCCTCTCGCCCTTCGTGCTCGCCGAGCTGGACTACCTGATCACCACCCACGCCAGTCAGAGTGAGGGGCTAAAGCTGCTGAACGATGTCGCCCGCGGGGCATACGACCTCGAGCCGTTCAGCGCCCACGACGTGGCCGCCGCCGTCAACGTGATCCGCCAGCACGCCGACCTTCGCCTCGGCCTGGCTGACGCTTCGATCGTCGTGCTCGCACGGCGTCACGGGTGTCGGGATGTGCTGACGCTTGACCAGCGCCACTTCCGCGTGCTCCGCGGCCCCGACAACGCGCCGTTCCGGCTACTTCCTCACGACGACCCATCCGCGGGGTAGCGCCCGCACGTACTTCGTGCTACTCAGCTTTCACCATCTTGAACCCGGTGCCGCTACCGTCACTAACGACTATTGTTTGGATATTGGTGAATTCGCGAATGCCGTAGCTGCTGAGCTCGCGGCCGTAGCCGCTGTGTTTGATGCCGCCGAAGGGCAACCGCGGGTCGGAGGCAACCATACCGTTGATGAAGACGCTGCCGGCTTCGATGCGGCGCGCCAGGTCCTTGGCGCGGGTGGTGTCGCGAGTCCACAGATTCGCGCCCAGGCCGTACTCGGTGTCGTTGGCGAGACTGATGGCCTGGTCCGCGTCGCGGGCGCGAATGACCGCGGCGACCGGGCCGAAGGTCTCCTCGCGGAACGCCGGCATCGTGTCCTTCACCCCGTCCAGGACGGTCGGCTCGAAGAAATAGCCTTTGCGGTCCAGTGCGTGGCCGCCAACCACGGCGTGCGCGCCGGCTGACAGTGAGCCTTCGACCTGCACCGACAGCGCTTCTCGCAGGTCGCCGCGTGCCAGCGGCCCCACGTTGGTCGACCGCTGCATCGGGTCGCCCACCTGCAGAGCCCCGACCGCCGCTGCAAAGCGCGAGGTGAACTCGTCCGCGACCGGCTCCTCGACGATGAACCGCTTGGCGGCGATGCAGCTCTGCCCGTTGTTCTGATTTCTTGCCCGCACGGCCACCTTTGCGGCGGCTTCCAGATCGGCATCGGCGAGCACGATGAACGGGTCGGACCCGCCCAGCTCCAGGACCTGCTTCTTGAGTGCCCTACCTGCCGCGCTGGCGACGCGCTGCCCCACTTCGCTCGAGCCGGTCAGGGTGACCGCGGCGATGCGCGGGTCACCGATCAGGCGTTCCGTCTGTGAGCCTGGCACCAACACCGTGCGGAACAAGCCCTTCGGGAGGCCAGCGGACGAGAACACCTCTTCGAGGGCGAGGGCGCAGCGCGGGACATTCGACGCGTGCTTCAAAACCGCGCCATTGCCAGCCATGAGCGCTGGCGCGGCAAAGCGGATGACCTGCCAGAACGGGAAGTTCCAGGGCATGATTGCCAACACCACACCCAACGGCTGGAACGCAACGAAGCTGGCCTCGACGCCTGTATCGACGTGCTCATCAGCCAGGAACACGGGCGCCTGGGCGGCGAAGAAGTCGCAGTTCCAGGCGCACTTCTCGATCTCCGCCTCAGCTTCGACGATGGGCTTGCCCATCTCCAGGGTCAGCAGCTCCGCCCAGCGTTGTTTGTTGGTACGCAACACGCGGGCGACCTCCTGCAGGCACGCTGCGCGCTCGCTGAACGACGTGCCGCGCCAGCCCTTTTGAGCGTCGAACGATTGCTGAAGCGCCTGGTCGACTTGTTGCGGGGAGAATTCCTCGAAGGACTCCACCACCTCCTCGGTGGCGGGATTGATCGACTGCATCACCATATGACGCCCAGCTTAAGCCCCCGCACTCTCTGCCCCTAACAAGGTTCTGGTTAGGGGCAGGGAGTCCGCGCGACTTCCAAAGAAACTTGTTAGAAGAAGAGAGAACGACATGCTTACCAAGGCTGACAATGAGCTGCTGTGCCGGACCAATGCCGGCACGCCGATGGGCGAGCTGTTCCGCCGCTTTTGGCTGCCCGCGCTCCTGCCCTCTGAGCTGCCAACGCCAGACTGCGATCCGATCCGCTTCCGCATTCTCGGCGAGGACCTGATCGCCTTCCGCGATACCAACGGCACACCAGCGTTCATCGCCCAGAACTGCCCACACCGCGGCGCCTCATTGTTCTTCGGCAGAAACGAGGAGTGCGGCATCCGATGCGTCTACCACGGCTGGAAATTTGACGCCGCGGGCAATTGCGTCGACATGCCCAACGAGCCCGCGGAGTCAGACTTCAAGACAAAAGTGAAGGCCACTGCGTACCCGGCACAGGAGTACGCGGGCCTGATCTGGATCTACATGGGCCCGGCGGACAAGCAGCCGCCGCTGCCCAGCTATCAGTGGTGCACCCGGCCTGACGCAGACAAGACCACCGCCAACAAGTGGCTGCAGGAGTCCAACTACGCCCAGGCACTCGAAGGCAACATCGACTCCTCGCACGTCGGCTTCCTCCATCGCACGTTCGATCACCCCACCTTCCGCGGCGGCGGCCGCCTCGAACGCACGCAGCAGCGCACGGTGACCCGCGAAACCGACTTCGGCTTCGTCTACGGCGCTCGTCGCGACATGCCCGACGGTCAGTTCTACTGGCGCGTGACCACGTACGCGATGCCGACGTTCACCCAGATCGCGAGCCAGTCGCGCGCCGGCAATGGCATCTTCCTGATTCCACGCGACGACGAGTCGCACTGGTGGATCACCGTCACACCACCACGTCTGTCCGATGAGCCCGAGCGCCAGGACCCGTCACTGCTCGGCTTCCTCACCGGGACCGCCATCGCCGATCCCGCCACATTGGGCCTGATCCCTGGCACGTGGCGGCGCGTGCGCAACAAAGACAACGACTACCTGCTCGATCGGCAGATGCAGCGCAGCCACAACTACACCGGTCTGCCGGGCAATCGCACGCAGGATCAGGCGGTCATCGTGATGCGGCGGTATCTGATGCGCATGGCGCGGCGACTCGAGGAAGGTGTCGAGCCCGAGCTGGTGCGCCATCCCGAGCGGTTCAACACCCAGCCGATGAACGTCACCACGTACGAAGGCGACTTCCAGCGGCTGTGGGACGCTCACGAGCAGGAGTACAGGCATGACGCCGGCGCACGACATCAATAGACGTCAGTTCCTGCGGCTGGGAGCCGTCGGCGCGGTCGGTTTCGCGCTCCTCGAGGCGTGCGCACCATCGGCGCCCGCACCAAAGCAGAGCACAGGCGGCACACCAGGCAGCGGCGCCGCCGCGAACCCATTGCCGACCTACATCGCGCCAACGGGCGGACCCAAGCCGGACTTCGTCAGCGCTGACCCACGAATCACCGCTGGCTTTCAGAATTACCCGAAGGAGCCGCCCAAGTCGTGGACCAGCGGCGCTCCTGGTACGGGCGGCACGGTCAACATGCTCATGGCTGCCTACTACCCGGCCCCCACCGCGCGCGATCAGAACGCCACGTGGAAAGCGGTCGAGCAGGCGCTCAACAGCGCGGTCAACATGACCATCGTGCCGATGGTCGACTACTCCACGCGCATCACGACCGTCATGGCCGGCAACGATCTGCCCGACGTGATGCATGTGGTCGGGACCGTCGTCAACCTCATTGGCAATCAGTTCGTGCAAGCACAGTCCGCGGACCTGACGCCGTACCTTGCCGGCGATGCGGCCAAGGACTACCTCAACCTCGCCGCGGTTCCGCCGTATGCCTACAAAGGCGCCGGTGGTGTGTTCGACAACCACCTGTACGGCATCCCTATTCATCGCTATCTACCCGCGTTCTGGTTCTTCCGCAACACGGACATCTGGGATCAAGAGATCGGCCCAGACGCGGCACCCAAGGATGCCGACGACTTCAAGAAAATCCTGCAGCAATTGAACCGACCGCAGGAGTCGCGATGGTCGATCGGAAACTTCGGCCAACCGGTCAGCGAGCGTATGTATGGGCTCACGTCTTTCCTGGAGATGTTCGGTGCACCGAATGGGTGGGGCATGGACCCGAACGGAAAGCTCGTGCGCGACCGTGAGACCGAGCAATACAAAGCAGCCTTGAGCTACCTCAAGGAATTGATCGGTCAGGGACTCTACCCGCCCGATATTCAAACGGGTAGCGACTCACGCGGGGCCTATCTGCAGGGTCGTTTCGTGGTCTCGAACGAAGCATTTGGCAACGGCTGGAACGACATGTGGCGGCGTGGGCTGCAGTTGAATCCCGCGAAGCACTTCAACATCATCAAGCCGTTTACCGCCAACGCGAGCAGCAAGCCTCAGCACTTCATCACTGGCGGCACCGTTGCCTACAACATCATCAAGAAGGGCAGCGCCGATCGTGTTCGCGAAATCCTGCGGATCATGAATTATCTCGCGGCGCCGTTTGGGACACAGGAGGACTCGCTGCTCACGTACGGCTTGCGCGATCAGGACTTCTCCGTCGATGCCAATGGCAACCCCGCGCCGACGCAGGCAGGCATCGCCAACTCGCAGTACGTGCCGTGGCAGTACATCGCCCACCGGCCGTACGTCTGGTACCAGGCCGACTTGCCAGGCTACGCGCAGGCAGCGTTCGAGGTCGAACAGACGCTCGTTGCCATTGGCGTTGCGGATCCCACGCGCGGGTTCCACTCGGCAACGCAATCGCGCAAAGGCGTGGCCGCTGACCAGACGTTCCACGATGGCATCGCCGACATTCTTTTCAACCGCCGCCCCTTCAGCGACCTGGACACACTGGTGAACGACTGGCGAACCAACGCCGGAGATCAGATCCGAACGGAGTTTTTAACCGAGATCAACGCCGCGAAGTAACGGGTGTGTATCGTCCTCCTTGCTCAGGGAGGGACTACCGCATGCATTCGCGACTCCCGCCGCTGGCCGCGCTCATCCTCGTCGCCACAGCGTGTGACCTCAGCTCAATGGAGTGGAGTGCCTATATCCCAAGAGCCTGCACGCTAATACTCTCGCCAACCGGTTTCCAGGTTGAGACCTGCACTTTGCGGTGTGCTCCGCGGCCTCCGTTGGAGCCGAACCGTACGTCCGTAATTAGTGCCTGCCAGACCGCGGCTTGCTGGCCAGCCGTCATGCGATCGAATTGCTCCTGCTGGATCACCACCGCAGGTGCGCAGCGCTTCCGCCGCGCGCTGACGGAGCAAGTGTTGAGAGCCGAAAGCCGCCGCTTCTTCCTGCAGCCGGCGCTTTTGCGTGTCAAGTTGCTGGATCTCGTCAAGCAACCATTGGGGGCGGAGTCTGCATGCTCAACAGCCATTTGTCGCGGATGAATCGTTCGCGCTCTTCGATTGCTGCCAAGCGCTGGTCAACACTTCCATCTGGGCCACTTGCAAGTTTTGCCCAAATGGATGGGACCACGTCAGCAGTTCAGACGCAGGGGCTCCGCCCCTGCACCCCCGGGCCCAGCCTGAACTGCCCGCGCCCCGGCTGGCACAAACTGAGCGAGAATTCTTTGATCAGCATCGAGCTTCGACGTTGTATACCCGGGTAAGGCACTGCGGGGTTCATGGCTGACCCGTTCACCGTTACTATCTCGGTTCTCTCGCTGGCCGTTGCGTCGGTGACCGCCTGGTTGATCTTCCGGGCGCCGTGATCACGCTGGTGGTGCTCGCGGTCAACTTCCTCGGCGATGGCTTGCGCGACGCGCTCGACCCTCGCCTGCGCATCTGAAATGGAGTCGTGTCACTGATGGCCCTCGAACAACAGACCGCTGCCAAGCGCAAGCGCTACAACGGCTACCGCTCGTTCCAATACCTCGAGCCAGGTGTCGATTACCGCGAGTTCAAGCTGGCGCGCGAGGTCGACCGCGTCGCGTCTTCGAAAGTCGAGGTATCGAGCCAGCAAGAGGCGCGGGTGCAGCGCCTGCTAGACCAGTGCCTGGTGGTGTCGCTGCACGACCACGCGTTCGTGGTGCCCGAGAATCCCGACGAGATCTTCGAGTACCGCCGCGCCGGGCGCGACTGGACCGGCTACGAGGGCCTGGCGGTCTCAGGCATCGATGCCATCTTCGACTGCTTGATGAATGGGACCGCCGTCATCACCTCCAAGGCTGGCTGGAAGTGGGACGACATCGTCTGGGACCTGGGCATGCGGCTGTCCGACATCGCGCACCAGGAAATGCTCATCCGCGCCGAGACCACCGTTGATCTGCGACGTGCCAAGGAGAACGGACAGATCGCGTTCATTCCCTCCCTGGAGGCAGCCACGCCCATTGAAAACGAGCTCGACCGGCTGGACATTCTGTACGGCCTTGGCATCCGCTCGTCGGGGATCGCCTATAGCGAGGCGAACACGTTGGGCTGTGGCTTGCGCGAGAAGAACGACGGCGGGCTCACGGAGTTTGGTCGAGCGGCCGTGGAGCGCATGAACAAGCTCGGGATTGCCATCGACATCTCACACTCGGGCGACCAGACCTCACTGGACACGATTCAGGTGAGCTCGAAGCCGATCTTCATCACGCATGCCGGTGCGCGGGGGTTGTGGGACACGGCGCGGATGAAGCCCGATTCGGTGCTGAAGACATGCGCCGAGCGCGGCGGCGTGATCGGGATCGAGGCGGCGCCGCACACCACGCTGACCAAAGCGCATCCGAAACACTCGATCGAGTCCTTCATGGAGCACTTCGAGTACTGCGTTTCCTTGATGGGCATCGATCACGTGGCATTCGGCCCCGACACTTTGTTTGGCGACCACGTGGCGCTGCATCACGCCTTCGCACGCCAGTTGTCGATCAAATCGGCCCACGGCTCTGCGTCGTTCTCCGAGGTCGAATTCGTCGACGGGATCGAAAACCCGTCAGAGGAATTCCCGAACATCGTGCGCTGGCTGGTCAAGCACAACTACTCCGACGACGACATCAACAAGGCCCTGGGCGAGAACGTCATGCGCGTGCTCCGCGACGTCTGGTGGAAATAAGCTCTAAGTAACTCATTGCCAGGGGCCGGGGTCGTAGTCGACCTCCAGGGCCTCTTGCGCGGGGCGGTCTGACTCGGGAACGCGGCGGAGGTTGAGGCGGATGCGATACCAGGCGCTGCTGCGGCCGCGCATGGTGTCCACCAGCACATCCGCGGGCTCTAGCAGCGGCCATACAGCAGGATGCCGTGATTTCCAGCGCTCTAGGCCCTCCAGCGCTTCCTTCTGCGATGCGGCGCGGGCCACTTCGATGAGTGGTGCAGAGGTGCGGCGGCGGCCCGTAGGACCGACCGTCTTGCCGGGCGCCGGCGGCGGCACGAAATCCCGCGGCGCGGGCGGCTCGTCCATACCAAGCGCCTTCTGCCGTTCGGCCAGCTCCAGCAGCGGCTCGATCGAGCCAGCCGCGCTATCGATGCCAGCACCAGCATCGCCGATCGATGCGAAGCGAGCGGGAACGGTGTCGATCGTGAAGGCGTTCGGGTCGCATGACGGCACTTCGTCCCAACTCAGGGGAGTCGAGACTCGGGCGTCAGGCGTGGGCCGAACCGAGTACGCCGAGCACGTCGTGCGATCGCGCGCATTCTGGTTGTAGTCGACAAAAACACCGTGCCGCTCTTCCTTCCACCACTTCGACGTAGCCAGCTCCGGCGCCCGCTGCTCGATCTCCCGAGCTAGCGCCACCGCCGCTCGCCGAACCTCAGGGAAGGCCCAGCGCGGCGAGATGCGGCAAAAGATGTGGAACCCGCGCGAGCCCGACGTCTTCGGCCACCCTTCGAGTCCATAGTCCCGCAGCACCGCGTGCGCGACCATCGCCACCTCCCGCACCTGCGACCACGGCACGCCGCGGATCGGATCCAGGTCGACCCGCAATTCATCGGGATGCTCGACATCGGGCGCCCGCGTCGGGTGCGGATTCAGATCGATGCAGCCAAGGTTGATCACCCACGCCAGCTGCGCGGCATCCCGCACCACGATCTCATCCGCGGTTCGCCCCGACGGGTAGCTCAGCTCGACGGTCTCGATCCAGTCCGGGTGATTGTCAGGCACCCGCTTCTGAAAAAACGGCTCGCTCTCGGCGCCGTTGACGAAGCGCTTGAGCGCCATCGGCCGACCGTTGACCCCGCGAATGGCGCCATCAGCCACCGCCAGGTAGTAGTTGACCAGGTCGAGCTTGGTGTGCCCGGTGCGCGGGAAGAAGACCTTGTCAGGGTTGCTGATGACTACCTCGCGGCCCTCGATCTCGAGCACTGTCGACTTCGGGGCCATCTAGCGGTTCATCCAGTTATGGCCATCAGACTCCAAGTCCGTTGCACGCAGGCGCGTTCCGCCTCCGGCGGTGACCGGTCGTCTTTCCTTGGAGGGGAGGAGACCGGTCGCCTAGTCATCAGACAGCAGCTTCTCGACGATCACGCAATCGATCCACTCGCCATCCAGCTGCGCGTGACGCTGGTAGACCCCCACCTCGCGGAACCCCAGCTTCACGTGCAGCGCGCGGCTCGGCGCGTTGTGCACGAAGATCCGCGACACCAGCTTCCAGAAGCCCCGCCGCCGCGCCTCCTCGAACAGCGCCAGGAGCGCAGCGGTACCCGCTCCGCCGCGCCGCACCGAGCGGTCGGCGTACACCGAGTGCTCGCCCACACCGCGGTAGCACGGCCGCTCGCGATAGCTGCTCACCCAGGCAAACGACACCACCTGCCCATCGTCCTCGACCACGACGGTCGGGTAGCGCTCGCCCTTCTTCCCCAGCAGCGCCACGATGTCCGAAGTGGACCGTGGGTCGGTCTCGAACGTAGCGATGCGTTCGTCGATGGCCTCGTTATAGATGCGCGCGATCGCCGCGGCATCGTCGGCCTGCGCCAGTCGGACCACGCGCGTCGAAGTGGGGCTCACTTCGCCGAGGATAGCGCTACGCCTGGCGGACCGACTCCATGAGCCGCCCGTACAGCAGTAGCACCGTGTCGATCAGCGTGCGCGCTTCGGCATCGCTCAAGTCGCGCGCCGCGGCCTGGAACGGGTCCTCGTCGTCAGCGGCGGAATCGGCACCGCGGTTCAGCCGCTCCTCGAGCTCGCGAAAGCTGGGCTGCAGCTCGGACGGCAGATCGCTCACGGTCACCGTCAGCAGGTGGTCGGCATATGCGTCGGCCAACCGCTCCTGCAAGTTGCCGCCGTGGCACGCGAGTGCCCGCGCCGCGGCGAAGAACTGGGTTGCGACCTGAGTGTTATCGCCCGCCATGCGGGCACCTCCCCGCGCGATCTCGACTCAGCATACCCTCAGCAGCGTGCCCACTGTTCGACTCGGCATTATCGGCACGGGCCTGGCCACCGAGAAGCTGCACTGGCCAGCGCTGCGCCAGATGCGGGACCAGTTCGAGATCGTCGCCTTTGCCAACCACACTCGCCCCAAAGCCGAGGCCTTCGCCGAACTGGCCGGCCTCTCGATGGACAACTACCACTCTGACTACACCGACCTGCTGGCGCGGGACAACGTCGACGCGGTCCTGATCTGCCTGCCCATTCCACTGCTGTATCCGTCGACGCGGGCGGCGCTGGAAGCGGGCAAGCACGTCCTGTGCGAAAAGCCCACCGGCGCCAACATCGAGCAGGGCCGCGAGTTTCTCAGCCTCAGCTCGCTGTTTCCGAAGCTGAAGGTCCTGATCGGCGAGAACCACTTCTACCGCGACGATTTTCGATTTGCCCGCTCGCTCCTCGACGATGGCGTCCTGGGCCGCGTGCACCTGGTCACCATGCGCGCGTTCAGCCAGGCCGAGCCGAGCCTCGGCAGCTACTCCGCGACGCTGTGGCGGCAAGCGCCCCAATATCGGGGCGGGTTCCATCTCGACGGCGGCGTCCACCACATCGCGCAGATGCGCTTCCTGGTCGGTGACATTCAGGCCCTGCAGGGGCTGACCCACTACGCCAATCCGACCATGGGTGGGCCGAGCGATCTGGTGGTCAACCTGCACTTCGTGAACAACGCCATCGGCAGCTATGAGGCGGCCTACCTCGCGATACCCACACCCAACGAGGCGAACGGCATGCGCCTCTACGGCTCCGATGGCATCTTCGCCTGGCGCGGCACGACGCTGACGCTCAGTCGCGGTGATGGCACGGTCGAGGAGCACATCTTTGAGTGCGACGGCGGCTACTACAACCAGTTCCTCAACTTCTATGAAGCCATCGTCTACGACGAGCCGATCGTCAGCACCATCGAGCAGAGCTTCGCCAATCTCGTGGTGGTAATGCAGGCGCTGGACTCGGCCGAGTCGCGGAGTGTGGTCGAGGTGACTGAAATACCCGGCGGGCTCAGCGAGTCACCGGTGCCGCTGTGGCGGCCGCGCCGCGCGAAGGGTCTGTTCGACGGCCTGCCGACCAAACACCGCGAAGGGAGCAAGCGATGAAGTTCGGGTTCGACCACGTCCACCTGATTGGCAGCGACCTGGATGCCTCGGAGCGCTTCTACCAGGAGATGTTCGGCGCCGAGACGATCGGTCGGCGGGACGCGGGCGGCACCGTAAACCTGCTGATGAAGCTGGACGGCGTCCACCTGTTCATACGCGGCGCACGGCCGGGCGAGCAGATGTCCGGCGACGGCACCGAGCTGCGCTACACCTACGACCACTTCGGCGTCGTGGTCGCGGACCTCCAGGCGGCCGTGGACGAGCTGCGGTCCAAGGGCGTGAAGGTGCTGCAGGAGCCACGGACCGTCCGAGCCGGCACGCACGTGGCCTTCGTGGAGGGGCCGGATCACACGCGCATCGAGGTCTTGCAGCGAGATGTCGCGCCGTAGAATGCCCGGCCGTGACTGAGACAACGGTCGTTTCCTCGATCGAGGACTTACGCAAATTCGTGGGGCAGGAGACCCGGGTGGGCGACTGGCACCTGGTGACGCAGGAGGAGATCAACCAGTTCGCTGATGCCACGGGCGATCACCAGTGGATCCACGTCGATCTCGAGCGCGCTAAGGCGGGGCCGTTCGGCGGCACCATCGCGCACGGCTTCTGGACGCTGTCGTCGGCGCCGTTCTTGATGCGCGGCGGCGAAGAGCGGGTGAAGATCAACCTGCCGAGCCGGATGGGCGTGAACTACGGGTTGAATCGGGTGCGGTTCATGAGCCCCGTGCATGTGGGCAAGCGCATCCGCGCGCGGAGCAAGTTGCTCACCGTGGAAGAGGTGCAGCCGAACGTGATCCAGCAGGTCAACGAGATCACGGTCGAGATTGAGAACGAAAGCAAGCCGGCGATGGTCGCCGAGTCGGTCGCGCGGATGTACCTCTAGCGTCCTTCGACAAGCTCAGGATGAGCGGAGCGCACGCGGCACTCGCGCGCCTAGCGGGGGCCCATGCGGATGGCGCCGTCGAGGCGGATGACCTCGCCGTTGAGCATCTCGTTCTCGACGATGTGCCGCGCCAGGTTGGCGTACTCCTCGGGCCTGCCCAGCCGTGGTGGGAAGGGCACCTGCTGACCGAGTGACAGCCGCGCGGGCTCGGGCAGGCCAGCGAGCAGCGGCGTGTCGAAGATGCCCGGCGCGATGGTGACCACCCGTATCCCATCTCTGGCGAGGTCTCGCGCAATGGGTAGCGTCATGCCGACGATGCCACCCTTCGAGGCCGAGTAGGCGGCCTGACCGATCTGGCCCTCGAACGCCGCGACCGAGGCGGTGTTGATGATGACGCCGCGCTCGCCCGCTGCATTGGGCTCCGCGCTGGCAATCGCCTTCGCCGCTAACCGAATGACATTGAACGTCCCGATCAGATTGACGTTGATCACGCGCACAAACTTGTCGAGAGCGTGCGCGGCGTCGCGGCCGAGGGTGCGCTCCGCCAGGCCGATGCCGGCGCAGTTGACGGCGCCGTTGAGCTTGCCGAATTCGCGCAGCGCGGCATCGACGGCCGCTTGCACGCTCTGCTCATCGGTGACATCGGTGCGCACGAAGCGGGTCCCTGGGACCTCCGTTCGCGGAGCATTGATATCGGCGATGAGCACCCGCGCCCCACACGAGGTAAATAACCGCGCGCATGCCGCGCCCAGCCCGGATGCCCCACCGCTGATCAGAAATGCACTGTCCGCAAGCTGCATGGCTCAGGTGTACTCGTTGCCAGGGATCGTAATCGTGATGCCTGCGTCGACGGTTAGCACCTGGCCGTTGACCCAGCGCGCCTCGTCGCTCGCCAGATACACCGCGGCCCACGCGATGTCCCACGCGCTGCCCTCATCTTTGATCAGCGCCGAGGTGGCGCGGCGTTGGCGGCCCGCGGCGTCGAGCCGCTCGGCCACCAGCGGCGTGAACACCTGCCCAGGTGCAATGCAGTTCACGCGGATACGCCGCCCGCCAAGCTGGCCAGCCAGGGCCATCGTCAACCCCACCACTGCCGCTTTCGACGTCGTGTAGGCGGTCGACCGCGGCGGGTACGCCCGCAAGCCGGCAATCGACGAGATGTTGATGATCGAGCCACCGCCAGCCTCAGCCATGTATGGCACCACCGCCTGGGCGGCGAGCACCATGCTGCGCACGTTCACGCCCATCAGGTGGTCCCAGGCTTCTTCGGTCACCTCCTCGAGGGGCTGCGCGGAAGGGATGCCCACGTTGTTTTGCAGGATGTCGATGCGGTCAAAACGCTCGATGGCAACAGTTGCCATCGCCTGACAGCCCGGCTGGTGCGCGACGTCGCCCTCGAACACTGAGGCAGTGCCGCCCTCGTGCTCGATCGTCGCCACGGTCTCGGCGGCGCGCTCGGCAACCGTATCGACACACAACACCCGAGCACCCTCGCGGGCGAACAGGATCGCCGCGGCTTTACCGTTGCCGATGCCCTCGCCGCGTGACCCCGCGCCCGTGACAATCGCCACTTTGCCAGCCAGACGGTCCGCCATGCGGGCCATGCTACGCGTAAGCTGACCAGGATAAGGAGGCCAGTGCTGGTGTCAGTCACGGGGCTCGAGATCACGCGGCGAACGCCGTTCGCATTCGACTACGAGAGGATCGATGGCCTCCTGCACTTCGCCGTCGATCCCACCAACGCGGCCAACGCGCGCATCGTCGATCTCGACAAGGCGCCGCGCGACTCCAGCGGGCAGGTGCGCTTCGAAGCTGACTTCGTGCTCTTGCAGCCGAAAGATCCTCGTGCCGCGAACCGTCGCCTGCTGGCCTACGTGGTGAATCGCGGGCTGCGCATAGGGGTGCCGTTCAATCGATTCGCGCCGCGCTCACCGACGCTGCCGCCGACCGACGACATCGACCCCGGCGATGGTTTTCTCATGCGCCATGGGTGGACCGTGGCGATGTGCGGCTGGCAATGGGATGTCAACCGCCAGCCTGGCTTGACGGGACTCGCGGCGCCGCAGGCGCTCGGACCAGACGGTCAGCCCATCCAGGGCCGCATCGTGGTGGCTTTCCAGCCCAACGAAGTGCACACCCATCACCTGCTGGCGCATTGGCCGCTGCATCCGCCGCCAGGCCGCCAGACCTTCCTCCACCAGCCGTACCCCGCTGCCGACGTCAACGAACAACAAGCGGAGCTCACCGTGCGCGACCCGCCCGGAGGCCCACCCACCACGATTCCGCGCGAGCGCTGGCGCTTCGCCCGCGACCAGCACGGCGCACCCGTGGCCGATGACTCGTATGTGTGGCTCGACGGCGGTTTTCTGCCTGGCAAGTGGTACGAGGTCACGTACACGACGCGCATCTGCCCGGTGGTCGGAACCGGCTTGTTGGCGACGCGCGACTCCGTCTCGTGGCTCAGACACGACTATGAGCGCGAGCTCGACTACACCTACGGCTACGGCATCTCGCAGTGCGGTCGCTTCCTGCGCCAGTTCCTGTACGACGGTCTGAACCTGGACGAAGCCGGCCGCCAGGTCTTCGACGGGTTGATCCCGCACGTGGCCGGGGCGCGCCGCGGGCAGTTCAACCAGCGCTATGGACAGCCTTCGGAGACCCACGCGCGCGGCTTCGGCAGCCTGTACCCGTTCGCCTCGGACCAGCTCACCGATCCCGCGACGGGACAAACCGATGGACTGCTCGAGCGCCAACGCCAGCTCGGCGGTGTGCCACGGATCTTCACCACCAACACCTCGTCTGAGTACTGGCGTGCCGACTGTTCGCTGATCCATACCGACCCGAGCGGCTCACGTGACGTCGAGCCACCGGACGAGGAGCGCATCTACCTGGTCGCCGGCCACCAGCACGGGACCGGCTTGCCGCAGGTCAACGACACCACCCCAATCGGCGCCCGCGGCGCCAACAACTTCAACGTGGTCGACGGGAGCACCGCTATCCGCGCTTTCCTGATCAATCTCGACCGCTGGGCGTCCCAGGGCATCGAGCCGCCGCCGAGCACGTTCCCACGGCTCGCCGATGGCACCGCTGTGCCCCGCGAAGCGATCCTGGAGCAGCTCCAGACGGTGCCCGGGCTCGCGCTGCTCGATCCAGCCGTGCTGCCACGCATGCGGCGGCTCGATCTCGGCCCCGACACCGAGCACGGAATCGCCGAAGTACCCGCGAAGACGGGCGAACCGTTCGTTTCTTATGCACCCGCGGTGGACGCCGACGGCAACGAGATCACCGGCATCAGGCTGCCCGACCTCACCGTCCCGACCGCTACGCATGCTGGTTGGGTGCCACGCCACCCCGAGATGGGCGGCGCCGGCCAGGTCCTCGACATGATGGGCTCCACGCTGCCTTTCGCCGCGACCGCTAGTGAGCGACAGGCGCGCAACGATTCACGCCCGTCCCTGGCGGAGCGCTACCAGGACCGCGACGACTTTCTCAGTCAGGCGCGAACCGAGGCCCAAAAGCTCGCGCAGCAGCGTTACATCCTCGAGGAAGACGTGGACCTGGTGGTGGAGCTGGTGGCGGAACGCTACGACCTGTTTGCCCGACAGCCGGCCGGGGCACGCTGAGCGATTGGCAGAGCTCCCGAGCGGCACCGTCACCCTCCTCTTTACCGATATCGAAGGCTCCACTCGCCTCCTGCACCATCTGGGCGGCGAGCACTACGGCGCCGCCCTGGCCGAGCATCGGCAACTGCTGCGCGACGCGTTCGCGACTCACTCGGGCACCGAGTTCGGCACGCAGGGCGACGCACTCTTCGTCGCCTTTTCGTCCGCCCTCGACGCGGTCGAAGCGGCGCGTGAAGCGCAACGCAACCTCGCCGCGCACGAGTGGCCCGAAGGTGACGCGCTGCGTGTGCGGATGGGACTGCATACCGGCAGCCCGACGGCCGTCGCCAACACGTATGTTGGGCTGGACATCCACCGCGCGAATCGTCTGTGCGGCGCCGGGCATGGCGGCCAGGTGCTGGTGTCGAGGACCACTCGCGACCTCGTCCAGCGTGAGCTGCCCAATGACCTGAGTCTGCGCAGTCGCGGCGAGCACCGCCTCAAGGATCTGCAAACGGCGGAAGAGATCTTCGAGCTGGTCATCTCTGACCTGACAAAGGATTTTCCGCCGCTGAGAACGCTCGACATCCGGCGCAACAATCTGCCGAGTCAGACGACCCCGCTCGTTGGCCGAGAGCGGGAGGTCGCCGCGGCGCAGGAGCAGCTGCTCGACCCGGATGTACGCCTGCTGACCCTGACCGGCCCGGGCGGGACCGGAAAAACTCGCCTGGCCGTGCAGGTGGCCGCCGAAGCGCTCCAGCAATTCGCGGATGGCGTGTGCTTCGTGCCACTGGCCTCGATCGCCGACGCGGCCCTCGTCCCAACTGCGATCGCCCAGTCGCTCGGCATCCTCCAGGCCGCCGCGAGGCAACTCCTCGAGACTTTGATCGACTACTTGCGCGATCGGCAGCTCTTGCTGTGCCTCGACAACTTCGAACACCTGCCGGCCGCGGCGCCGTTCCTGAGCGAGCTGCTCGAACACTGCCCGCGCCTGAAGCTGCTGTTGACCAGCCGCGCGGTCCTGCACATCGCGGGCGAGCGCGACTTCCTCGTTCCGCCGCTCGGAGTGCCAGCACGCGAGCCCTTGCCGCCCGTCGAGCACCTCACGCAGTACGAGGCCGTGCGGCTGTTCGTCGAACGTGCGCAAGCCGTCAAAGCTGACTTCGCCGTTACCGGCAACAGCGGGCGAGCCGTGGTCGAGATTTGCCATCGACTCGATGGCTTGCCACTGGGCATCGAGCTGGCTGCCGCGCGCGTGCGACTGCTGCCGCCGGAGTCGATGCTTGGGCGGCTGGATCGCCGCCTGCCGCTCCTAACGGGGGGCGCGCGCGACCTGCCTCTCCGCCATCAGACGCTGCGCGGCGCAATCGCGTGGAGCTATGACCTGCTGATCGAGGCGGAGCAGACGCTGTTCCGGCGACTGCCGGTCTTCGCCGGCGGCTGCACGCTCGAGGCAGCCGAAGCGATCTGCGGCGGCTGGGAAACAGGGATCAGCAGCCAGGCGCCGCGCGGCATCGAGTCACCATTGCCCGATGCGCGCA
>WNGB01002068.1_pt2 | contig 35367 bp, 31 predicted proteins | sample 5400681 | NCBI WGS metagenome assembly WNGB01 (sample SAMN13153367, study PRJNA577476) | soil metagenome | isolation source: 115 cm soil or saprolite under grassland replicate 2 | place: USA:California | collected 2016-06-15 | reverse complement strand
CAGGCAAGTCTACCATACGGCGTGAGATGGACAGCTTGAGCAGCAGGCGCGCGTAGCCAAGCCAGAAGCTGCGCGTATAGGCCATCTTCGAGTAGCCAGTCTTGCGCACGCCGAGCGTGATCGGCACTTCGGCTACCCGAAAGCCCGCCCGATATGCCTTGACCGTCCCTTCGAGTTGGATGCCGAAGCCGTTCTCTTGGAGCGCCACGGCGCGAATGACACCGGTGCGCGCGGCGCGGAAGCCGCTGGTCAGATCACCCACCGGCATGCCCAGCAGGCGCCGACCGACCGTGTTGCCGACGACGCTGATCGCCCGACGTGCCCACGGCACGCCAACCATCCCGCCGCCCGGCACGTAGCGCGAGCCGAGCACGAAGTCCGCTCGATCAACCGCGATTGGCTCGAGAAGCCGAGGCAGGTCTTCGGGCGCGTGCGTCAGATCGGCGTCCATAAACGCCAGCGCGTCGAACGGCGGGCGACGCTCCGCCAGCGCGGCGGCGATGCCGGTCCTGAGCGCGGCGGCCATGCCGCGATTGCGCTCGTGGCGGAGAACGCGCAGGAATTGGTAGCTCGTGGCGGCCTCGGCCAGACGCGGCGCAGTCTCATCGCGACTCCCGTCGTCGATAGCAAGCGCGGTCAATTCCAGGCCCGACCGCGTGCGGACAGCAGCCAGTCGCTCCATCAGCGCCGCCACGTTGCCCGCCTCGTTGAACATCGGCAGGACCACGGCGACGCGCAACACTGCCGATAAATGTATCAGCTAAACGAATTTGATGCGTCGAGCGGCGAACAGCACCATGCGCAGCAGCAGCAAGCCGTGTCGCCAGCGCTGAATATTCGTTGAGCCGTAGGTGCGCTCTCGATAGCGAATCGGTAAATCGACAATCTTCAGATTGAGTTTGGCCGCGCCAAACAGCAAGTCGAAATCACCAAATGGATCGAAGTCGCCGAAATACGTGCGTTGTGCAGCCAGGCGTTGGTAATCGGCCGCCCAGAGTACTTTCGTGCCGCACAACGTGTCTTTAACCGATTGGCCAAGCAGCCACGAGAACGCCAGACTGAAGAACTTGTTGCCCAGCAGATTGAAGAAGCGCATGGCCTGCTTCTCCATCGGATACACGAGCCGCACGCCGTTGATCAGCTCGCCTTTGCCGGAGATCAACGCGCTCAAGAAGCGCGGTAAATCTTCGGGTGCGACGGTCAGATCCGCGTCGAGAATCATCAGCACGTCACCGTGCGCGTGCGCGAACCCGAGGCGTACCGCGTCGCCTTTGCCGCGACCTTCCTGACGCAACAGCTGCGCCCGCCGCTCGGGACGGCGCGCGCGCTCGCGCTCGATGGTCGCGTATGTGTCGTCTCGGGAGTGGCCTTCGACGAACACCAGCTCGGTGCCAGCGCCCATCTCGGGCGTGCGGTCAAAGATGGCGGCGATGTTGCCGGCTTCATTTCGAGCCGGAACAATCACCGACACCAGCGGCTGAGCCGATGCCGTGGGGCGCGGCTGGGGCCGCGCGACGACGAAGTGGGTGAGTGTGACCTGGCTGAACGGCCAGAAACGCGCCAGATACTGGTTTGCAAGCGGCGTGACGACTGGCACATCGAGCGGCACGAGGAGTTCGTCCCAGTGGCGCGTCACTTCGAAGTCGGCCAGATTGAGCAGGTTGGCCACGTCCTCGACGGTGAGCCAGTTCTGATCGAGCAGAGGCGTCGCCAGCCCGAGCGACCGCGCGCCCTCGAGCGGCGCTTCCCACAAGCGACTGTAGAAGTTGACAATGACGCGCGATCCCGCTGCTGTCACGCGCGCCAGTTGCTTGAACGCGATTTCGACGTCCCACAAATCGTTCACGAGGTCCGAGAGGATCACGAAGTCGAAGGTCTCACCGAAGTCGAGCGCGTGCGCGTCTGCGCGTACAAAGCGCAGACGCGGGTGCCGGCGCATGGCTTCGCGCAGCATGCGGCTCGAGAAATCGACACCCACCCCGATTGACGGCGAGAGCGCGGCCAGCAAGTCGCCCGTCCCACAGCCAATCTCGAGCACGCGCTGTCCGGGCGGGATCAGCGACCGATAGACCTGTATCAGACGACGGTGGTACGCGCGACTCCAGGCGCTCGTCCCAAGTGCCGCGGCGCGGTCCCAGTGCGCCATTCGCTGACGTGTGTGGTCGACTCGTGCGAGGTCGGCCTGACCAGCACTCACGCCTCGCTAGTTGATCACGCGGATCGTGCTGACATCGCGCACCTCAATGGTCGGTAAGCCAGCGCTACCGCTACTCGTGATGCGGCCGGCGACGCACACTGTCTTGCCGGTCAGGCTCGCCGCGGTGCCGGGCGGCACGATGACCGCTAGTCCGGTCGGGTCCGGGTACAGCTGGCCGATCGTGAGCATGATCGACGCGTTCGGCGCTGTACGGGCAGCGACGACGGGGCCCTGCACCGTGCGCGATTCGCCAATATGCGAGCGAGCCTCGTACCACCACAGGGCGCCCGCACAGCCTGGTTGTGGCGTCTCTGTCGGGTCAGCGGTCGGCGTCACGGGACTGTTGCCGGCGATGATGCGCTGCACCTCGGCGATGGCGGTGCGCCGAACGCTCGTGGCCTCGGCATTCGGCAACGCTGAAGCGCTCGGCTCGGGCTGCAAAGATGCGCATGCAGTGCTGCCGAACAACATCACAATTGCGGCGCACCACGCAACAAAGCGAAACGGCTCATCCGACCAGATCAGATGAGCCGTTGCACGATTGGAAAAAGGGAGCAAGCGCTACACAATCGCGAACGATTTTACCTCGCCACGCTGCGGACCAGCGATCCGCAGTATCCCATCCGGCGTCTGGCGACGCCCAGCCTCGCGCTAGGCTCCCTCGGTTTCCAGCCGAGAGATTACCATGCAAAACGGTTCGCGTCAACTTTACAGTGTCGTTCGTCGAGCCGGCGGAGCGGCTCAAAACGCGCCGTTGCCAGCCCCGGCCAGGCGACGATGGTAGGTGTGAAATTCGTCCATGCTTTCGTAGGGTCCGTACTGCTCCGCGAGGAACTGTTGGAGCTCGGGAAACGAGGTCAAGTTCAGCTTCATACTCCCGTCTGGATCCACCCGGCGTGTCCGCGGGTCGACCAGGATGATGTCTGGCGGCGCGCGCCGCAGGTCGGCCATCAGCTCAGCGCGGCGGTCGAGGTAGGACGGATCGGTTGAATGCGCATAGGACAGGAAGAACACGTGCGTATGCCGTGTCGGCGGCGTCGCGCCCGAGAAGAGATAGAGCTGGGTCTCGCCGCCCCAGATGTACATGGTGCCGCCCTTGGGCAGGCGAAAACCTAGCCGTTCGACGTCGCTCGTCATGCGCGTCACCGGCCAGCGTTCGTGGAGGATGCGGAGCGTAACCCGCCGCTGAAAGAGCGAGCCGAAGACGAAGAGAATCGCGCATGAGACGACCAATCCCGACCAGATCAAAGTGCGCCCAGCGATCGGCCGGGTCGATGCCGCCAACCAGATGCGCTCGACCGCGTAGCCCCCGAGCAGGGCAAAGCTGGGGACCACGTACAGGTAGTAGGGCTGGGACAGCTTGCCCCCGCCCCACAAAATGGCGCCCAGGCTCGCGAGCGCCCACACGAGCCAGAGCATCGGCCGCGGAACACCGCGCGGAAGTCTCAGCAGCAACACGCTGCCGACACCCGCGAGCAGCCACAGTAGTCCACTCGCCTCCGAAACAACCCGCTTTGTGCGAACGACGAGGTCTTCGACGACGTCGCCTGGATGGGTGGCGGCCTGCGTCAGATTGAAGACGATCACCTGCTGCCAGAAATCGGATGCCAGGTTGTTGGCCAGGAGCCACAGCGCGAGCACCAAGATCGGCATAAGAAAGCCGGCCAGCAAAAGGACTGCTCGCGCGCCGCGCTCGCGCACCGCCTCTCCCGCGCGCATCCGCACTGCCAGCGCGGTGGCGCCGAGGGCTGCACCGGTCATCGCCGCTGGCTGTTTGAACAGGACGCCCACGGCGACCAGGGAGCCGGCCGCAACCAGCCAGTGCGCACCCCGGCTCGACTCATATTTCTGAAAGCACAGCACCGCGAGCGTAATGGGCAGCAGCAGGTGCTTCTCGGCAATGCTGCCCTCCTGACTCAACATGACCGCGTTGGTATTCAGAATCGCCAGGAGGGCCGCGACCAGCGCGAACTCATGCATCAGCCATCGACGGGCGACCGCGTACACCGCGGCCGCGGTCGCAAACGACCACACGAGATCCACGAAGTTAAGCGCAAGTTGGCCCGGCGTGGTGTATGCCTCGCCGAGGAACAGTTTGTCCCAGGGCTTATCGATCGGCAGGACAACCACTCCGTGGACCAGGTATTCGAGCGGTGGCTTCGTCTCCCAAAAGTCCCGATACAAGAGGCCGCCGCCCTGGAGTTGAAGTAACCCGCCATACGTAAAGATGCCCTGATCCTCACCCATCTGCAGGAAGAACTCTGGCCACTTGAATGCGGCTCCGCCGACGACGATCGCCAGGATGAGTACGGCCCCGATCGCCTGGCGCACACGGGCCGTCGACACGCGCCAGACCAGCACGTCGTCTCGGGTCAGAGTTGCGCTCGACACGCGGGCAAGGCTAGCACGGGTATTCGGTGCCTGAGCGTGTCGACCGCAAGCTACCCGGACATCGCGGTCGGGCGTGTCTATACTGACGCCGTTTGCGATGCCCAGATGGCACCCGCTACCCGCTCCTGTATCAGGCGCACTCCCACTGGTTTCGGTCGCGTCGCTCCTGTTGCTGACGCTCGCCGTTTATCTTCCTTTCATCCGCAGCGGCTTCGCGGGCACCGATTCGCTGCCCTTGATCGAGTCGACGCGACTGGCTGGCTTCGGCGATGCCGTGCGGCTGTTCACCAGCCCAGTCATGGCCGGCACGGCCTTCACAGACGGTGAGCTGGTGTACCGCCCCTTCGTCTCACTGATGTTCGGTCTCGAGCATTTCGTATGGGGGTATGACTCCGTCGGCTACCACGTCACGAACGTGCTGCTGCACGTTTTTTCGGTCGCTTTGGTCTGGACCCTGCTGCGGAAACTCGGCCTGCAATGGTGGTCGAGCACGCTAGGCGCGAGCCTGTTTGCGCTGCACCCGATCGTCGTCGCCACCGTGCCGGTCATCGCTCGGCGCGACAGTATCGTGCCCGTCGCAGCCTTTGTGACGGGCGCCGCGCTGCTGCTGGACGTGCAGGACGCACATGGCCGGCGGCGCGTGGCGCTTCTTGCGCCGTCAGTGCTGCTGGTGATCGTCGCCCTCCTGAGCAAAGAGTCGACGTACGTCGCGGTGGCCATGCTGCCCGTGCTTCTCGTCGCGCGCGGTCTCAAGCGCGGCTTGGCGTTGCCGCGCGCGTTCCGTGCGGCAATCTGGGCGATGCCATTCTTCGCGCTCGCCGCCGCTGCGTTCCTCGGCCGACTCAGTGTGCTGGGCACGCTGGGCGGATCAAGATCGGCCGATCCAGGGTCGCTGGACCTGTACCAGTACGGTGTGTTCGCGGGGTCTTTTGCGCGTGATCTGGCATTCCCCCTTGCCGGCCTTGCACCGGCGACACATCGGATGTGGTTCGTCGCTACGGTACTCGCGCTGATCGGGCTGACCCTTCTGCTCCTGTGGCTGCCGCGCGGGCATGCGGCGCTCGCCGCGGCCGGCGGGCTATGGGTCGTCGGGTTCGGCGTGCTGTGCGCAGTCCTCAAAATCCTGACGATGGGCTGGCTCGCGTATTTCGCGCTCGTTGGTGTGGCGCTGCTGGTCGGCGCTGGCACCGAAGGCGCTTTACAGCGGGTCGGGCAGGCGAGCGCGTCGTCGCTTCGATACACAGTTGCGCGAGCGAGCCGCGGTCTGTTGCTGCTCGGCTTGCTCAGCTTTGGCCTGAGCTCATTATTGGCCTCGCCGCTCTTCCGGGCCTATGGTCAGTGGCAGGTGGCCGGCGAGCTCACAGATCGGTACTTCGCTGCACTTCACGACTGCGTCATCAGCGCCACGTACACGGACAACGTCAGCCTGCAACAGGTGCCCGCGACGCTGAATGACGGGCGCGTCGACACGTCGCTGCTCGGTGTGACGCTGATCGAACAGTACACGGCAGACTCAGCACTCCGATTGATGTTCCCGACGCGCCAGCTCAACGTGCACGTTGGCTCGTGGGCGACCTTCGGTGGCGAATTGGATCGGCTGCGTTTCTCGTGCGAACACAGACCAAATGGGGTCGAGCTGTTTGCGCACCACGACCCCTGAGGCGTCCCCGACCGCGCAGCGCACGCGTTCTCCGTGGCCACCTGGTAATCGTGGCGCGCACGGGCTCGTGGCACGACTCAGCGGATTGCCACTTCTGGCCTTCACGATTTTGATCGCCAGCTGGCAAGTCACCGACCGAAGTGAAGACCCATCGGGCGTGGCGGTCATCTTGAGCGAGAACGTGTTTGCCCGAACCGCCGGCGACCTCGCGCAGTACCGACCCTTCTCGCACAACCTCGTGGTTGGCCTGCGCACGCTCGAGGGTCTCCAGATGGACCTGACTCCGTACCTGCACATGCGTTTCGCGCAGTGCGTATTGATTTTCGGTTTGTTCTATGTCTACTGCGGTCAGTTGGGACTGAGCCACAGAGCGCGCATTCTGGGCATCGGCCTCGTGGCTGGCATCATGAGCCTCAGTCTGGGCCGAATTGGGCCGAGCACATTCAGCCTCGACAGGTTCACTGATACCGTGTTCTTTTTGACTGCGGCCGTACTGGTGCTGCGCGGCCTCGAGCTGTGGATCCCGCCGCTGATGGTGCTTGCGATCGCCAATCGCGAGACGGCCGTAATGATCCCGATGCTCATTCTCGCCAAACACGGCGTTGGGCTCGATCTGTTGAGAAGGCAGTCGTATCGAAAGCCGCTGGTTATTGCGCTCGTTGCCTGGATCGTTGGCGCCATTGTTTATCTCGGTATTCACGCATACTACGGGCCGCAAACGCGTAGCGATGCATCGTACTTTGGGCCGGAAATGATGCTGAAAAGCCTGCGCATGCCGGCGCAGGTCGTCTTTTTCTTCGCCGCGGTCAACCTGTTGCCGATTATGGTGTTGCTGTCGCTCAGGGATGCCGACCCATTTCTGCGCCGGCTGTTCTGGTTAGTCGTGCCCGCATGGTTTGCAATTCATATCTGGGCTGCGCGGCTCGGCGAGGGCATGCTGTTCCTGACACCAATCACACTGATCATCGTGCCAATCGTAGTGCAAGGCGTCGAGAAGTACGTTAGTCGTGCGGCAGCACTATCACCCGTTGCCGCTGAAGCAGGTTTGAAGCCCCGAGCAGGCTGAACGGCACGAACACTAACGCAACGACGCCCAAGAGCTCGGAGCCCTGGTCGAGTTGGGCAGTGGCCAGGACCAACACGAGCCACGCTGGTACAACCAGCCAGAACAGCCGGCGCAGCGCCGCGGGCGCACTGTCGAGCCAGGCAAACGCGAAAATCGGAAGCAGGCACAAACCGCCGACGATGTACGCGATGCGCGGGAAGTTCAAGTTCGCCGTCAGCGCCGCGGCGGGCGAAAGGACCAGCTGCGGCCCAAGCACTCGCACCGGGACAACAATGGCGAGTGTCACGCATAGACATAGCCACACCGGCCACTGCCGTGCGGCATCGACCAGCCCGCGGCCTCTGGTATCAGCAACGGCGGCAAGCGCGACGAGTCCCATGAGCACGCCCGTTTCGCGATTCAGCGCTGCTAAGGCGGCCAACACGACCAGCGAAACATAGCGCTTATTCCATGCGGCCACGGCAGCAAGCAGAAACAGCATTGGCTCGAGTACTTTGTCGAGCTCCCAGCCACGAATCAGCAGTGCAAACGCCATGCTAATGGAGAGCAGGACGAGGCCAAGGAGCGCATTAAACCAGCCGAGTCCGGTGCGCCGATACCACACGTATGCCGCGGCAAACAGCGCGAAATCGACCACGAACCTCGCGGCTACAAAACCGCGAATCAAATAAAGGCCTGTCACACGTTCGAACGCCAGCGCGAAGGGCGAGAGCACATACTGGGCAAGGATCGTTGCGTGGCCTGTCGGGTCCGAGGAAATCGACGCAACTAACGCGTGGTCGACGAGTGCCTGCGCGTACGCGTCCGTTTCACTGTCGTTCGAATTGTCCATGTAGAACTTCATCGACCACCAGGCCAGGAAAACGATAAAGAGCAACACCACGATGGTTTGTGTCCGTGGGGACGCAAAGCGAGTCATCGGCTACCGAGGCCCAACTCCACGAATAGACTCCTCGCAATCCGAGTGGCCGTGTCTTTGTCGTCCTGCGCGAGCTCACCCTCGATCACCAGGTCGCGCAGGTGATCCTTGATCGGCTGGATCCATGGACCGGGGCCACGTTCGAACAAGTGCATCAACTCGAGGCCGTCGAGCGGGCTGGCTAGACGCGCAATGTCCTCCTGTGCGCGCAGCGCACGGATGCGACTCTCCAGTTCGGCCACGCTGCGTGCGATGGCCGCGCGACGATCCGCGCGTGCCGTCGTGACATCGGCGCGCGAGAGCAGCAACAGATCCTCGACCAGGTCGTCGCCGACGTCGAGGACTAACCGCCGTACCGCGCTATCGGTCCAGGCGCCTTCATAGGCGTTGGCGCGCAGATGCAGGCCCACCAGCCGAGCGACACGCTCGGCCAACTCGCCAGGCTGGTGTAGCTCGCTCATGATGTGGCGCGCCATGCGTTCGCCTTTGTGATCGTGGCCGTGGAAGGTGACCTTGCCATTCTCGATGCGCTTGGTCGCGGGCTTGGCGATGTCGTGCAGCAGCCCGGCCCAGCGCAGCGCCAATCGAGGCGGCGTTCGATCCAGCACCTGCAACGTGTGCGTAAAGACGTCCTTGTGGCGTCCAGCCTCCTGCTCCATACCGCGCAGCGGTGGGACGTCGGGCAGGCTGAACGGCGCGAGGCCGAGGTCGCACAGCAGCAAGATGCCGCGCGCGGGCGCCGGGCCGAGCAGCAGCTTGTTGAGCTCGTCGCGCACGCGCTCGCGACTGATCGTCGCCAGTGCACCGGCCGCATCTCGAACCGCATCAGCGGTGGTAGCATCGATCTCGTAGCTCAAACGCGAGGCGAAGCGCACCGCGCGCAGCAGCCGCAGCGGGTCTTCCTGAAACCGTTCAACAGGGTTACCGACGGCGCGCACCAGGCCGCGGGCCAGGTCGTCGCGCCCGCCGAATGGGTCTTGCAGCGAGCCGTCGCGCGGGTCGAGTGCAATCGCGTTGATCGTGAAGTCGCGCCGCGCCAGATCGTCGACCAGGTGGCGTTGAAACGACACGGCGGGTTTGCGGGAACCGGCCGAGTAGGTTTCGGCGCGGTAAGTCGTGATTTCGACGCGCTTGTCGCCGAAGACGGCGCCGATCGTGCCGAACTTCTCGCCAATCTTGAACACCTTGCCGCCGGCCGCGCGCAGGGCGCGCTCAGTTCGCTCTGGCGTGGCGTTTGTCGCGAAGTCGAGATCGGTGGTACCGGGCGCGCCGAGCAGTGCGTCGCGTACGCTCCCGCCAACGAGGTACAGCTCGCACTCGACCTTGGCGAAGCCGTCGGCCAACCGCACGCTGAGCTTGTGGATATCGGCGGCCAGCATAGTCACACCGGGTCGGTTCAGCCTACAGTAGAGTCTGGCACGCGACCTGCGCTGGTTCCCGCCTCGGTCAGTTCCGTGCTCGTCGTTAGCGAAGCCAAGGAGCGCCCATGGATCTGCAGGAATTTGTCACTCAGCTCGAGCGCATCCTGCGTATTGGCATCACCATCATCGCCGCGTACCTGGTGGCGCTCTGGATTGCCAGTGTGTGGTGGACGTTCCGTGATATCCGCGCTCGGACGACCGACATCTTTCTGCAGGTCGCGGCCACGCTGCTGGTCGCCGTCTTCAGCTTCCCCGGGCTGCTGATCTATGTCATCCTGCGGCCGCCCAAGACGCTGGCGCAGTTGTACGAGGACTCACTCGAGGAAGAAGCCTTCCTGCAGGGCATCCAGGTCCACAACTCCTGCCCGGTCTGCAAGCAGCGCGTCGAACCCGAGTTCATTTTCTGCCCCTGGTGCCAGACGCGCCTGAAGCGCCAATGTGCGCGCTGTGAGCGACCGCTCGTGCTGCGCTGGAAGATGTGCCCGTTCTGCGGGCTGAACGTGTACGGCACACCGGCCGAGGAGCTCACCACGGCCGTGGCGACGCTCCCCGAACCGGCCGCCAGCGAGCCGGAGCTCGCTGCAACGGCTTCTCGAGCGAAAAATTAGCTGAACGCCTGCTCGGTCTCCTTGTCGAAGACGTGCAGGTGATCGGTGTCGAAGACGGTTTCGACCGTCTCGCCTGGCTTCGGCTGCGTGCTCGCGTCCATGCGCGCGATGAACTCCTGCCCGTCCACCGACAGATACGCAAACACTTCCGATCCGAGCGGCTCGACGACTGACACTTTCACGTTCGCGGTCGCGCCAGCCGGGGCTTCGCGCACCTCGGAGCGATGGTGAATGTGCTCGGGCCGAATACCAAAGATCACCTCGCGACCGGCGTGCCCCGAGAGCTTGCCGCGTAGGCTTTCGGGCACCCTGAGCTTGAGACCGGTCGTCTGGACCCACAGATCCTGGCCGCCAGCTTCCGTGGTCAGCTGGCCCGGGAAGAAGTTCATCGCGGGCGTGCCGATGAACCCGGCCACGAACAGGTTGGCCGGGCGGTCGTACAGCGTCTGCGGTGTGTCGAGCTGCTGCATGATGCCGTCGCGCATGACCGCGATGCGATGGCCCATGGTCATCGCTTCGACCTGGTCGTGCGTCACGTACACCGTGGTCGTCTGGAGGCGCTGGTGCAGCTTGATCAGGCCCGCGCGTGTCTCGACGCGCAGCTTGGCGTCGAGATTCGACAGGGGCTCGTCCATCAGGAAGACCTGCGGCTCGCGCACGATGGCTCGACCGAGCGCGACGCGCTGGCGCTGGCCGCCCGACAGCTGCTTCGGCTTGCGCTGCAGCAGGTTCTGCAGGCCCAACAACTCCGCTGCTTCCTTCACGCGCCGGTCGATCTCGGCCTTCGGGCGCTTGCGCAGCTTCAGGCCGAAGGCCATGTTGTCGAAGACCGACATGTGCGGGTAGAGCGCGTAGCTCTGGAAGACCATCGCGATGTCGCGGTCTTTGGGTGCTACGTCGTTGACGCGGCGGTCGCCGATGTACAGGTCGCCGCCGGTGATCTCCTCCAGGCCGGCGATCATGCGCAGGGCGGTGCTCTTGCCGCAGCCTGACGGTCCGACGAGGACCAGGAACTCCTGATCGCGGATCTGAATGTTCAGATCGTTGACCGCGGTGACGTCACCAAACTTCTTGGTGATGTGGTCTAGCGTAACGCCAGCCATACCAGGTTCTCCTTCCCTCCCAGCTCGGGGCGGTGCAAAGGTTGTCCTGAAACTCGGGCCCACTATCTCGGCCCAAGCGCCGGAAGGATAACCGGCGGATACCCTCACTGCAATGAGCAATGCCGTCGAGCTGGAAGTGCGGGGTGTGGTCGTCGGCCTGTTCCGAGAGAACTGCTGGATCATTGGCTCGCGGCAGCGCGGGGAGGCGTGTGTCGTCGATCCGGGCGACGAGCCCGAGGAGATCCTGGGGCTCGCTAAAGATATGGGTGTCCGCATCACGCGGGTCGTGGCCAGTCACGCCCATCTCGACCACATCATGGCCGCGCGGGCCATCGTCGACGCCTCACAGGCGCCGTTCCTGATGCACCGCTACGACCTGCCGATCGCGGCGGCGATGCCCGAGTCGGCACTGCGATGGATGGGCAAAGAGGTCGAGGGGGCGCCGGAGCCGACTGACTTCCCGACTGATGGCGATGACCTGGAAATAGCGGGCATCACGCTCAAGGTGATCCATACCCCAGGCCACACACCGGGCAGTATCTGTTTCTACGCGGCGGAAGCAGGTCTGCTGTTCAGTGGTGACACGCTCTTCCGCGAGTCAATCGGCCGCACCGATCTGCCCGGCGGCAACACCCAGCAGATCCTGGCCAGCATCGCCGACAAGCTGTTCACGCTGCCCGATGCGACGCGCGTCCTGCCCGGCCACATGCAAGAAACGACCATCGGCCACGAACGCAGCCACAACCCGTTCGTACGGACATGAGGATCGTCGACCTCAGCCACGCACTGGAGCCAGGCATGCCCAGCTACCCGGGCTGGACGGCCGCGGCCTGCGAGAAGCTGATACAGCACAGAGTTGCCCTGGTTGGTGTGGATTTCGCGAACGTTGACGATATGAACGGCCACCGTCGGCCGGCCCACACGTTGCTGCTTGGCGCAGGCATCCCTGTCGTCGAGCACCTGTGTCAGCTCGACCAGCTGCCGCCGTCAGGCTTCAGGTTCTTTGCCGTGCCACCCAAGGTCAAAGGCGGCACCAGCTTCCCCGTCCGGGCGCTCGCCCTGCTGAGCTAGGGCTCTTCGCGTGGCTCGAGCTCGAGTAGGCCCTCGAGATGGGTCGCATCGCCGTGTCGCAGCACCGCGCCGGTGTGCGCAATCGGATCCCAGACCACCTCCGTCAGGCTCGCGTTGGGCACCACCCACTTGCGCCAAGACGCCGCCGATTCGCCATGCAGCATCGTCATCAACGTGGCGATCACGCCACCGTGGGTGATCACCCCAACGGCCTGGCCGGCGTGCCGCCGCGCGACATGCGTGATGACCCGCAACACCCGCTCGCTGAACCCCGAGCGCGATTCGCCGCTCGGCCAGACGAAGTCCTCGATCGCGCTGTTCTCGTCGGCTTCGAGCAGGTGCGCATAGGCCTCGCGCAGCTCTTCGAACGGTCGCCCGTCGAGTTCGCCGAAATACATCTCGCGGAGATCATCCAGCAGCGTTGGCGTGTGGCCCGTCAGGCCGCCAATCGCCTCGGCGGTGCGGCGCGCGCGAATGAGCGGACTCGAGTACAGCGCCTCGACGTGGCCGTGGGCACGATTGAAGTGATCAGCCAGTACCTCGACCTGGCGAACGCCGCGTGGGCTCAGGTCGGTGTCGGTCCAGCCCGAAAGGCGCATGTTGACGTTGTCGTCGGTCTCGGCATGGCGGACCAGCAGCAGCGTCGTGGCAATCGGACTATCCACTGTCAACTTGCCGCAAGCCCCTGATGGGCGGTGAGCGCGACCCCGAGCAGCCCCGCATCGTTACCCAGGCGCGAGGCCACGATGGGCACCGCGCGGGCTTCGGACGCGAGTGTTTGGCGGCGCGCGATCTCAGTCGCCCAGTCGACATAACGCTGGCCCAGCGCTTCGGCGATGCCGCCGCCCAGTACGACCACCGCCGGATCGAGCAGGTTGACCACGCTGCCCACAGCAAGCCCGGTGTAGCGCGCGCTGCGTCGCGCGGCCCGGATCGCCACGGCGTCATCACGGGCGATCGCGTGGGCTAGATCGCGGCTCGTCAGTGCGTCGAGCTTGCCGTTCAAGATCTCGCTGAGCACCGTCGCGCGACCTCGGCGCACGTCCTGGATGACGTACCGCGTCACCGCGTCGCGCGCGGCCATCGCTTCGAAACAGCCCGATCGTCCACACCCGCAGCGCGGCCCTGCCGAGCGAATGGTCATGTGGCCGATCTCGCCGGCGCCGCCGTGCTCCCCGTGGTACAGCTTGCCGCCGATGACGATGCCGCCACCGACGCCCGAGCCGACAAACACTGCCAGCATCGAGTTGTGCCCACGGCCTGCACCCAAGACGTGCTCGCCCAGCGCGGCGGCGCGGACGTCGTTCTCGATGAAGATGTGCTTGGTCGGCAGGCGCCGCTCCATCTCAGCCCGCACGGCGAGGTTCAGCCAGCCCAGATTGGGCGCCATGGCCACCACCGAGCGCGATCGGTCGAGCGGGCCCGGCACGCACACGCCGATTGCCCCGACTGCCGCGAACGCCACACCAGCCTCGTCGGCGGCTTGAACCGCACCTTCGGCTAGCCGGTCGAGCAGCTCGGCCGGGCGGCCGACCAGGTCGCGACTCGGCAGCCAGACCCGCGAGCGCACCGTGCCATCCGGCTCGACCAGGCCGGCCAGCGCCTTGGTGCCGCCCAGATCGATCGCGATGACCGGTCCGCCGACGTCCGTCACGCGGCATCCACGAGGTGTGGATAGAGGTGGGCCTCGCGGAGCATGCGCTCGCGCAGCGCTTCAGGCGGCACGTGGCCGTCCATGTCGGCGACAAAAGTCAAGTGCTGCTGCGAACCGAGGAAGACATAGGTCCGCGGGCCGCTGAGTGCTTCGAGGTGCACGTAGTACAAGCGAGTGTCCGGGACACCCAGCAAGTTGTGCCCCGTTGGGTTCCACGCGTTCGTCGCATGAATCACCGTCACCGTTGATCCCACCTGCCGCCCATCCTCGTTACCCGCCGAAGGCGAAATGCCACTGCCCTCCATGATCGTCCGACAGTATTCCGCCGTGCGGCGGGTGCCGGCGGCCGGGACGCGGGCGTTGAGCATGCGACTGACGCCCCACTACGTGACGCTCACCTGCGCTTCGAGCGGCACGATCTGCACCCAGACCTGGCCTGCTGGTAGGAGGAATGGCGCCCCGTCCGCGCGCGTGAACTGCGTCGCATCGCGCACGCTTGCTCTGGTCCACTGTAGCGGGACCTGCGTGCCCTCGGCTATCAAGATGCCCTTGCCGCTGCCAACCAGGGCCACGTCTACGCGCAGCGCTTCGTCATTCGGAATCGGCACTACGTTGGCGAACTGAACGACGATCGAGGTCGCCGTGTATTGCTGACCGGTCGCGCCGTCCTTGTGCGGTTGGCCATCCATGACGCGCTCGTACAAGTTGGTGCCACCGTTGTACGTGTATTGGACGCTATAGCCTTCCGGGCCGGGGTATGGAATGCGCACCGTGGTCGCGGGCTGCGCACCGGGTCGAAAGTCGCCGAAGCTGAGCGGGCCAGCGCTCGCGCGGATCGGCCTGCCCCGCGAGCGCAAGACGTCGCGCACGGACGTCGTGCTGACGAATGCGTTGTGCGGCGCCTGCCGATTCGGGTCGCGGCTGAAGCCGCCATCGCCGCGCGACTCGTCCACGTCGCTCAGGCCAGTCACGCTCAGCGCATCGAAACCCTGCGGCGAAGAGCCAATGTGTACCAGCGGTGTGCGGTACTCGTTCGCGAGATAGACGAAGTAGTGACGTGTGCTGCGCACCGGACCTATTCGGCTGGTGTCCCCGCCTGCGCGGAGGAACATCAGCATCAGCCGCGGTATGCCTGCTTCGGCCGGAGCCTCGTAGACGACATCGGCCGCCCCGAGTCCGAAGTGCGGCCGCGCCTCGGCGATGTTGTCGATCATCGCGGCGAACGGATAGTCGTCGAGCTGCAGGCCGGCGCGCGCCACCGACGATGGACTGGGCGACGGCGAGGCGACCGGACTCGGCGAAGGCACGGCCAGTCCAGCGCTGGATGGCTTGGCGGCCGCCGCGGCACTGGGCGATGGCGCAACCTGAGCCGGCGCCCCGATAGGTGTCGGCGCCTGACCCTGACAGCCCGCGAGAAGCACGACACACGACCAGATCAGTCCACGCGAAAACTGCATACGCGAAGCAACCACCCCCAGCAGCAGCGAATGCGCCAGCGACTACGCGCCGCGCAGACGCGCATGCGCGTCAGACAGAAACGGTGAGGTGACCGGAGCACGCAGCAGCGGGTCGTCGGTCTCTTCCATCCAGCGTAGCAGTCGTCGCAGTAGGTCCGTCTGCGCCCCCTCGACAGCGGCTGAATCGGTCAGATTGGTCCGTTCCCATGGATCGCGCTGCAGATCGTATAGCTCGACGACCGGCCGTGTACCCAGCATCTCAGGAATCATGAGCGGATAGATCGGGCTGGTCATGATGTCGCCGGCAACGTCGAAGCGCAGCCCGACCTCGAGGTTCAGGATCAGCTTGTGTTTATCAGTCCGAATCGCCCGCATAGGCTCGTACGCCGTGTGGTACGTCTTTTCGGCAAAGACCTCCTGCCTGGGTACATACTGCTGCTCCAGCAGCAGTGGCCAGAAACTTCGACCATGCATGGTTGGTTCAGACGGCTGGCCAACGGCGTCGAGCAGTGTGGGGGCGATGTCGACATTGCTGACCAACTCTGACACGACCCGCCCGTGGCTGATGCCAGGACCGCGCATGAGCAAGGCTACTTCGATGCCCGGGTCGTACAGCGTGCACTTCGCGCGGGGCATAGCCAGCCCGTGGTCAGTCACGAACACCACCAGTGTGTTGTCGTCGACGGCCGCGAGGATGCGGCCCACGGCGGTGTCCATCTGTCGAATGGCGCCCTGAAGCGCGGCGAAATCGTCATGGGATTCGGAGGTGTCCGGTAGATAGGGCGGCACCGCCACGCCGCGACTGATGTCGGGCACTGCCCCGCCGAAGTCATATGGTCGATGCGGCTCCTCGAAACCGACCTCGAGGTAGAACGGCTGCCCGCTGCTGTAGAGCTCGCCCAATTGCGCGATCGCTACGTCTGCTTCCTCGTAGGCCGGCTGGACAGACGTGACCTGCTGATAACCGAGCTCGTGCTCTGAGCCGCACTCGACGAGGTGCTGCATCCCGACCAGCGACGTGCGATAGCCGATGTCGCGCAGGATGTGGGCGACATGTCGCTCGCGCGGGTCGATGCGCCAGCCGAACGGCTGGTGCGCGAGGCCCAGGACACCCGTGGTATGTGGGTAGCGTCCCGTATGCAGCGCCGCGCGGCTCGGACTGCACTGCGGCGCGGTGCAGAAGCTCTTGTCGAACGTGACGCCGCCGGCGGCGAGCGCATCGAGCGTCGGCGACGACACCGAGCCCTGACCGTAGCAGCCCAGGTGCTGCCCCAGGTCGTGGCAGGTGATGAAGAGGATGCTGGTCTGTGGCAGGCCGAGCTCAGCCCTTGACCGCGCCAGCCGTGAGTCCGGCCAGGATGCGGCGTTGGAAAATCAGCGTGAGCACGATCAACGGTACCGTGACGATGATCGTCGCCGCCTGGATCGGCCCCCACGGGATCTCGAAGCCGCCCGCGGTCGACACTGCGAAAGTCACCAGAGCCAGCGGCACGGTGTACTTGTCGGGCGTCTGGATGAACGAGAGCGCGAACAGGAATTCGTTCCAAGCGCCGATGAACGCCAGCAATCCCGTCGTCACCAGGCCTGGCGCGACCAGCGGCAGCATGACCATGTACATCGTTTGCAAAGGCGTGCAGCCGTCGACATACGCGGCCTCTTCGAGGTCTTTGGGCATGGCCTCGAAGAAGCTCGTCAGTACCCAGACCGTAAATGGGAGCGTAAAGATCAAGTACGTCAGGATCAGCGCGAGTAGCTGGTTGTACAGTCCGAACTGCGTGACGCGCTGAAACAAGGCGCCCAGGACCGCGATCTGCGGGAACATCGTCATCGACAGAATCAGGTACATGATCGGTAATCGGCCCTGGAACCGGAAGCGACCAAGCGCGTACGAACCAAGCACGCCAACGATCAGCGAAAGAACCGTGACCGAGACTGCGACGAACGACGAGTTGAGCAGTGCTTGCAGGAACTTATTGTCAGTAAGGACCGTCTGGTAGTGTGCCAGCGTCGGATTGGCCGGCCAGTAGTGTACGGGCGTAGTGAACAGCTCGTTGTTCGGCGTGACGGACGACCGCACTGCCCAGTAGAACGGGAAGGTGATGTAGACGAAAATAACCAGGAGCAGCAGATAAAAGAGGACGCGTCCTGTGAGACGCCGCTGAGCCCTGGTCATGTTCGTTCCACCTTCAGGAACGTGACGTAGGCGACGACAAAAATACCGATGATGAGGAATATGGCCACGCTGATCGCACCGCCATAACCCAGATCTGAAAACGCGGTAATCACCTGTTGGTCATAGACGGCCATGGTCTGCGTGTCGGCGCGATTACCGAACATGACGAAGAAGACGTCGAAGACACGCAGCGAATCGAGCGTACGGAAGATCAACGCGACCAGGATGGCTGGTCTCAACAGTGGTAATGTGAGCCGCCAGAACTGCTGGAACGGATTGGCGCCGTCGACGTCGGCCGCTTCGTAGATATCGCCCGGAATGACCTGCAGGCCCGCCAGCAGCAGCAGGGCCATGAATGGCGTTGTTTTCCAGATGTCGACCGCGGCGATGGCTGGAATAGCCGTCGCGGGATCGGCGATCCAGGCGATATTGCCTGGCAGAAAGTGGATCTTGTTGACCAGCAGATCGTTCACGACGCCGTAGATGTCGTGGTACATCCACTTCCACATTTGCGCCGACACGACAGTCGGAATCGCCCACGGCACGAGCATCGCGGCGCGCATTGGGCCACGGCCTTTGAAATTCGAATTGACGACCAGGGCGATCAACAGGCCCAGCAAGAACTCGAAGACCACCGTCAGGATCGTGAACAAGACGGTCACTTTGATCGCGTTCAGAAACTGTGCGTCGGTCAGCAGATCGGCGTAGTTGCGTAAGCCGATGAATTGGACCGGCCGAGTACTGGCGAGGCGCGCATCGGTGAGGCTCTGGTAGATCGTCTGCAGCAGCGGCACGATCGCCACCAGCACCACTACGAGGAGCGACGGCGCCAGGAGCATCCACGCCAACCGGGTCTGGCGGCGCACGAGGTCGCTCGAGACGCGAGGCGTGGCGATCGCCGCCGGTCGCGCTCGGGTGTGAGCCTCAACGCTCATATTGCAGTGATCCTCCCGTCAGCCGAGGTTATCACTGCTGACGCCACGCCCGGCTGCGCCAGGCAATCGCCGACAAACGAGTTCAACGCAGCGGCAAGGATCCTGCCTTGCTCGGCCGCTCGGCTGCACACCCAATCCTGCACGAACCGTCGCGCGCCGAAGCCGCCGCGCAGCGGCGAGGAAGCCCAGGAAAAAACGCACCGTCGTGCACCCCCTGCTTCACGAAGTGTCGCGCGCGGGTGGCGCCGCGCAGCGGCGAGGATAATGCGAACGCCACATCCGCACGGCGGTGGCCGTCCACGACAGGCGATGCCATGCAAGCGGCGAGGAGCCCGATGGCATCCCCGCCACTGCAGAAGCGAAAGCTACCCGAGCAGGCGCGTGATCTGCCGCTCGACGTTGGGCAGGATGGCCGCGGCGTCCTGTCCATTGAGGATCTGATTGACGCCCTGGAAGAACGCCGTCGAGCCCTCGTTGTAGCGCTCGCCCAGCGCACGCGACGGCCGCGTGACGCGCTCAACCGATGACAGATTCTTGAGGAACGGCATCGCCGTCAGCACCTCGGGTCGCTCGGCCACGGCCGGAATCGTCGGCACGAACGTGCCCACGACCGCGCGATAGGTCTGTATCTCCGGACTAGCGGCGTAACGCACGAACTCGATGCTGGCGTCAATCGCCTTCGAGTACTTCGAAACGGCCAACTGCCAGCCGCCCACGGTGCCCGAAGGCTTCGAGCCAGACTGCGCTGGCAAAGGCGCCACATCGAACTTACCCTTGACCGGCGAGTCGTCCTTGACGCCCGCGGCATACGCGTACGGCCAGTTGCGCATGAAGGCGGCGTTGCCGCTCTGGAAGGCGTTGCGCGCCTCCTCTTCCTGGTAGCTCGTCACACCACGCGGTGACACCGTGCCGACCCAGCCCTTGACCTTGTTCAAAATCGCCGCGGCTTGCGGGTTGTTGACGGTGACCTTGTTGCTCGAATCGATGATCGTGCCGCCGCCCGAGGACGCCAGCCACTCCAGCGCGTCGCAGGTCAACCCTTCATAGGCATTGCCCTGGTAGACGAAGCCAGCGAAGTTCGGGTTGGCGCCTTTCTCGCCATCGATGATCTTCATCGCCTGCTGCTCCAGCTCGTCCCAGGTCTTGGGTGGAGCGCTGATGCTGTACTTCTGCATCAGATCGGTGCGGTAGTAGAGCATGCCGAAGTCGCCGAACCAGGGGATGCCGACGAGCGCACCGTTGACGGTGTTGTTATCGATAATGCCCGGGTAGTGCTGCTTGGCGGCATCGCCCAGCTTCGGACCGAGGTCGACCAGGTGCGCTGCCAGCGAGCCCGGCCAGATGACGTCGAGCATCATCACGTCGATGTCGGCTGATTGGCCCTGGAAGAAACGCTGATACTGGGAGAAGGTGTCGGTGGCGCTCTGCGGCCGCGGAATGACCGTGACTTCGATGCCGGTGTCCTGCTGGAAGCGGTTGGCCAGCGCCTTATCGATATCGTTGCCGAGCCCGACACCATCGCCGTAATAGGTGATCTTCTGGCTCGAGAACGCGCGCGCCGCCGATGCGTTCTGTACGCCAGGCGGGTTGTTGAGCGTGAACGCGCTGGCCGCGGGGGAAGGCGACGCGGCCGCTGCAGGACTGGCGGCCGGTGATGGCGACGCGGCCGGCGACGCGGCCGGCGACGCGGCCGGGGAGGCAGCCGGCGAGGGTGAAGCCGCGGCGGCAGGTGATGCCGCGGGTGGTTTCGTAGCGGGTGCGGTGGTCGGCGCGGCGGGCGCAGTGGTCGGCGTTGCAGCCGGCTGCGCGCATGCCGCGAGTACGCTTGCGGTGGTCGCACCCAGAGCACCTAACAGGAAGGCCCGACGGCTAAAGGCACGCCGGTCGGCTCGATCGGGGTCCATGGGGTCTCCTTTAACCGATCCATGGTACCGAAAGTGCGCCGAACGACAGTTAAGGACGAACTCACACGCGCGGCGGACCCGCTGCCAGGCGCGCGCCCACCTGCGCCAACCGTTCGTGCTCCGGCGTCATCCAGCGCGTCTCGAGCCACCACGTAGTGCTCGCTTCGGCAAACGGCCGCACCTGCTCGGCGGCCGCAGCCGCATCGTCGGTCGGTGTCTCTCCTTCGGCAACGATGTCGAAATCGGGGTGCGCGGCCCCGTGCTCGACGAGCCAGGCGCGCATCGCGCGTACATCGTCGGGCGTGGCCCGACCGAACCCGTCCGCGGTGGCCACGTTTGGCAGGAGTCCGTCGCAGCGCAGCACACGCTGCATTGATCTCGTCCGCGGCCACGCTCCGACCACCCAGATCGGGATGCGCTTCTGCACCGGCTGGCAGGCGACGGCAAAGTCCTGGCGGACCTGCAAATCCAGGTCGAAGTGCTGGCCGGCGAAGCGCATGCGGCCTTCCCACAAGCCGCGGATCAGGTCGATACCCTCGTCCAGCATCTCGGCCCGTTTACGGCGATCGGTCTCCTCGCCCGTGCTGCCGAGCTCCGGATCGGTGGCGCCCAGGCCAACGGCCAAAATGGCTCGGCCATTCGAGAGCTGGTCGAGCGTCGCGACCTGGCTGGCCAGCTTCCACGGTCGACGCCACGGTAGCGGCGTCAGCATCGTGCCCAACTTGATGCGGCTGGTGCGCTGGGCGATCGCCGACAGCAGCGTCCACGGATCGACGCCGTAGGCCGCTTCGAACACGAACAAGCCGTCCCATCCTGCCTGTTCGGCGGCGACCGCGAGGTCCAGTTGCTCGATCGCGGTGCCGCCTGGCAACACAAACCCAAATTGCATCGGCCGACCAGGGTACAGTGAAGTTCAAAGGAGAGCGCTGCAATGGGTATGGAACGATGGGATCCATTCCGAGAAATGATGACGCTGCGCGAATCAATGGATCGCCTGCTGCAGCAAAGCATCAGCGGCACCGGTCAACTGCTGTCGAACATCCGACCTGACTCGATCCCGATGGACGTGGTGGAGCGCGACGATGCGTTCGAGGTGCACGCCGCGATCCCTGGCGTGAAGCCCGACGACGTCGAGATCACCGTTCAGGGTGAGCGACTCACGGTACGCGCCGAGGTACGTCGTGCCGAGGAGCAGCCTGGCGAGAACTGGCTCATGCGCGAGCAGCGCGGCGGCATGCTGTCGCGAACGATTACGCTGCCGTCGCAAGTCAGCTCTGATAAAGCCGAAGCCAAGATTGAGCAGGGTGTGCTCGTACTGCGCCTGCCGAAAGTGCAGCCGACCCAGCCGCATCGCATCTCGGTAGCGAGCACCGCCGCCGCGCAGTCCATTTCCGGCGCATCAGCCGGTGGTGCCAGCCCGGGCACGCCCACGACCGAACACGGCTCGCGTGACGATACTGCCGAAGGCGACCGAGTGACCGAGGAGTCGCAGGAGTCCTTTCCTGCCAGCGACCCGCCATCTTGGACGCCTGAGAAGGTATGACCGATCCCCTGGTCAGTACCTCCTGGCTAGCGGATCATCTCTCGTCCCCTTCTATACGAATATTGGATTGCCGCTACTACTTCGACGACCTTGCCCGCGGTCCGCGCGAGTACGGTGAGGCGCACATCCCAGGCGCGCTGTACCTGGATTGGACGAGGCGCTATGTCGATGCAGGGGTCACGCCCGAGGGGGACATCGTCGCGTACTGCCAGGGCGGCGTGCGCGCCGCTCATACTGCCCTTGCGCTGACGCGTTTGGGCTATCGGCCGGCATGACTGTCTGGCTTTTGAAAACCGAGCCCGGCGAATTCAGCTTCGACGACCTCGTCGCGCGCGGTGTCGAGCCCTGGGACGGCGTGCGCAACCCTCAGGCGCTCTTCAACATGAAGTCCGCCCGTGATGGCGAAACCTGCGTGATCTACCACACCGGCGGCGAGAAGCAGGCCGTCGGCCTGGCCCGCGTCGTCCGCACCGCCTATCCGGATCCCAACGCGGACGACCCGCGCATCATCGTGATCGACGTCCAGGCTGGTGAACGCCTACCCATCCCCGTGCGCCTGGACCAGATCAAAACGGATCCCCGGTTCTCCGGCAGCCCCTTGGTGAAGTTCGGCCGCCTGTCCGTTGTGGCCCTGACCGACGAGCAATACGGCGCCATCCTGGAACTGGCGAAGCTCTAGGCGTCCTTGTCATTTCCGAGCGTATCGAGAAATCTCGCCAGTCCGACATTCGCACGAGAGCGAGCGTCAGACGGGCGAGATCGCTCGCGGGCTCGGGATGACAAACGGAGGGGCTTCGAACCAGTCGGCGGCCAGGTCTTGCCAGGTTGGATTCATCGATTCGATCAATGCAGCACGCGTCCACGCCTTGATCTGCTTCTCCCGTGCAATCGCCGCCAGGACGTCTTTGCTGTCCTCGAAGTAAAACGAGGCGATGCAGTCTGTACTTCGACGTGAAGCCGGGCACAGACCCGCTGCGATGCTCGAAGACCCCCCGCGAGATTGTTCGTGACGCCTGTGTACAGCACCCTCGAGTGGCCTGGCCAACACGTACACCCAGTAGGTCACACACGAGCCGGCTGACAAGTTGGACACCAGTAGGTGGTGCGGTTTTGCTGGCCTTGGCGTTGCGACTGGATCGGGGTGCGGCAGCGGAAGCAGGGGCGGTTGGTTCGGCCGTAGACCCAGACGGGGCTGGTGCGGGCTTCGCGGGCATCGCGGGTGGTGATGCGCCCTGGGCTGCCGGGGGCGACGTTGGACTTGAGCAGGCGCTCGGCCGTGGACAGGACGCTGCGCAGGGTGTCATCGGACAGGGCCGAGACGTGGGTCCAGGGGTTGATGCCCTCGAGGAACAGGATCTCGCTTTTGAAGACGTTGCCGATGCCGGCCATGGCGCGCTGATCGAGGAGTGCTTCGGCGATCTCCAGCGTGGCGCGCGCGCGAAGACGGGCAAACGCCTGAGCGGCATCGAAGGCAGGCGCCAGGAGGTCAGGGCCGAGCTTCGTCAGGCCGGGGTGCACGGCGATGGCGCGGTCCTCCATCAGCTCCATGACGGGTGCGTGAAAGCACACGACGACGTGCTCGGGCACCTCGAGCACGACGCGAGCTTGCCAGGCCGGCCGTTTCCAGCGCTCGCCCGGCGCGTAGCGATGCCAGGCGCCCGTCATGCGCAGGTGCGAATGCAGCGCCAGCCCGTTGCTGAAGCGGATGACCAGGTGCTTGCCGATCGGCTCGATTGACGTAACAGACGCACCCACGACGCGCTGAATCTGCGGTCCAGGCTGACGCGCCTGGGCCTTCAAGACCGGCTGGCCAACAAGCAGTGGCCGCAACGCGGCGGCCGTCTTGAAGATCGTGTCGCCTTCAGGCACTCCGCGCCTGTGGGTGCGTCAGACCACCCACGCGCAGCGTCAAACCCAGGTACTCGCGTGCAAAGCCCGCCTGCTCCAGCGCTGGCCGCAGGGGTGAGTTGAGCGCGGATTCGCCGTCGATGCGATCGATGCTCAGCTCACGCCGCTGAGCGTTTTCGGCCAGGCTGCGCAGCGCCCCGAACGCCAGTGCAGCGTGCTGGTCCAGGGACGGCAGCGTTACGAGCCCCTTGCGGCTGCGCTCGACGTACAGTGCCGGCTCGCCGTCGACCAGCACCACATAGGCACCCGCGACCCGCTGCACCTTCTTCGGCCAGGCCAAACTGGCGCCATAGGGATTGGCCGGATCAGCGGCGGCCAGCACGTGCACCACCGGCGCGTCAGGGGCAGCGCGTTCGGCGCGCAAGCGGTCGACCGCGCCAGGCAAGGCGAACTGCGCCGCGCCCAGCCCCTCGACGAAATAGCCGCGACGAATCTTGCCCGCTTCCTCCATCGCGCGCAGCACCGGGTAGACCGCGGCAAAGCCGCCCGATACACCCTCGCCCAGCACCGACTCGCGCGTGACCACCCCGTGCCGCTCGAGCAGCGACACCGCCAGCGCGTGCGCGCGTTCCGTGCTCGATGCCGCCAGCGCCACCGCTGACCAGCGGCCAGCCGCTTCGGGCGGACCCGTGCGCGCCACGTGCACCGGCCGCCGCACGCGGGCTTTGCGCAACAGGCGCAGCCGCAGCGGAGTCAGCGTGTCATTAGTGATCTCACCCGCCCACACCAGGTCCCATAAGGCGTCAAGCACCAGCGCGTCGGTCGGGCCGCCCACCGCGGTGAAGATGTCGCGGAAGAACGAGGCGCCGCGCGCCGCGAGCTGTTCCCGAATGCGCTGATGGATCGGCTCGCTCGGCGGTTCCTCCGGTGTGAGCGGCGCCAGCAAGGCGAGCTTGTCGCGCCGGAACAACGCCACGCGACCGTCTTCGCCACCCAGCGAGCCACGCCCGACCCACACCACTTCGCCGCCCGCGCACAGCTCGTCGAGCAGCCGCGGCTGGTAACCCCGGACGCGCGCCGCCAGCACGTCGCGTTCGTAGATCGACCACGGCAAAAACACACCTTCGAGCTGCGAGACGACTTCGAACAGGCGCTCGAGGCTGCCCGACTCGCCGCCCACGCCCTGCCACGAGGGTAAGAACCGCGCAAGCGCGGCGGTGGGCACCGGCTCGACCTCACGGCGCAAGCGCGCCAGCGACCGTCGCCGCAGCGAGCGCAGCACGTCTGGATCGCACCACTCGCGATCGGTACCGCCTGGCCGAAACTCACCGCGCAGCAGGGTGTCCGCTTCCTCGAGTCGGCGCAGCGTGTCATAGACGAGCGCCGCCGGCAGACTCCAGCGCGCGGCCGGATCCTGCGCTGTAAACGGCGCATGCGTCCGCGCCCAGCGCGCCAGCAAGCTGTCCAGCGCATCCACCGACGGCTCGAGGAACACATCGGGTACGCCGCGCGGTGGCTGCACGCCCAGCGCGTCGCGGAAGCGCGCGACGTCTTCGACGGCGATCCAGCGTTCGTCGCCGCCTACCCGCACGCGCACCGCGCGCCGTTCGGTCTCCAGGTCATCCAACCAGCGGGCGGACTCGCCATCGGCACGCTCGGCCACTTCAGCAGAGGACAGGTCACCGAGTCGGCGCAGCAGGTCATGCAGCTGGTCTTTGGTCCGCACGCGCCGCTCGGCCAGCCACTGCAGCTCGAGCTCCAACTCCAGCAGCGCCGTCGGATCGAGCAGCTCGCGCAGCTCTTCCTGGCCCAGCAGCTCGCGCAGCCGTTCGCGGTCCAGCGCCAGCGCCTGGGCGCGCTTCTCGGCTAGCGGCGCATCGCCCTCGTACATGAATTCGGCGATGTAGTCGAACAGCAGCGAGCGCGCGAACGGCGATGCGGATGGCGTTTCGACGGACGTGACGCGAATCTGACGCTGCTGAATTCCGCGCAGCACCTCTTGCAGCGCGGTCAGGTCGAATACGTCCTGCAGGCATTCGCGGTACGTCTCGAGCAGGATCGGGAACGACCCGAAACGACTCGCCACGGCCAGCAGGTCTGAGGCGCGCTGGCGCATCTGCCACAACGGCGTACGTGCATCGCCTCGCCGGCGGGGCAGCAACAGCGCTCGGGCCGCATTTTCGCGGAAGCGCGCGGCAAACAGTGCCGAGCCGCCGAGCTCCTTGACGACCAGGTCCTCGACGGCATCCGGGTCGGGGAACAACAGGTCGACGATCGGACCGTCCTCGAGTCCCTCGGGCAATCGCAGCGCGATGCCATCGTCCGTCCAGATGGCATACAGGTCAGTGCCCAGTCGCTCGCGCACCGCCGCGCCGACCGCCAGCGCCCAGGGCGCGTGCACCCGCCCGCCGAATGGGGTGAGCACGCAGACTCGCCAATCGCCGAGCTCGTCGCGGAACCGCTCGACCACGATCGTGCGATCGCTCGGCACGGCCCCGGTCGTCTCCTTCTGTTCGGCCAGATACGCCAGCAGGTTGCGCGCGGCGAGCGCATCGAGCTGATGGTCCTGGTGCAGCGTGAGCAGCGCCTGCTCTTCGTCCATCGCCACCACGCGGCGCGAAAACTCGCCCAGCGCGCGCCCGAGCTCGATCGGCCGGCCAACGGCGTCGCCGTGCCAGAACGGCGTCTTGCCCGGCTCGCCGGGCGCAGGCGAGACGATCACCTGCTGCGGGGTAATGCGCTCGATGCGCCAGGTGCTCGCACCCAGTACAAACGTGTCGCCGGGGCGGCTCTCATAGACCATTTCTTCGTCGAGCTCGCCCACGCGCGGCCCGCCTTCGCCCAGAAACACCCCGTACAGCCCACGCTCGGGAATCGTGCCGCCGCTGGTCACCGCCACCACGCGCGCATCGCCGCGCGAGGCCACCGTCCCCGCGACGCGGTCCCAGACCACGCGCGCCTTCAGGTTCGAGAACTCGTCAGATGGGTAGCGCCCGGCCAGCATGTCGAGCACGCCTTCGAACAGCGTGCGCGGCAGCGTGGCGAAGTTGTACGCGCGGCGGCACATCTCGTACAGCTGGTCGACCGGCCACGGCCGCTGGGCGCATGCCGCCACGATCTGCTGGGCGAGCACGTCGAGCGGATTGCGCGGCACACGCGTGCTCTCGATCTGTCCGTCGAGCATGCGCCGTACCACCACCGCCGCCTCGAGCAGGTCGCCGCGGAACTTGGGAAAGATCTTGCCTGAGCTGATCGCCTCGACCGTGTGCCCAGCGCGGCCGATGCGCTGCATGCCGCTCGCCACGGAGGTCGGCGACTCGACCTGCACAACCAGGTCGATCGCGCCCATGTCGATGCCCAGCTCGAGCGAGCTCGTGGCTACGAGTGCGCGCAAGGTGCCCGCTTTCAGCGCCTCCTCGACCGATAGACGCTGCTCGCGCGAGATCGAGCCATGATGCGCGCGCACCAGCGGCCCCGATTCGGGATCGTCGGCTTCGGCCAACTCATTCAGACGCTGCGCCAGACGCTCGGCCAGGCGCCGGCTATTGACGAAGATCAGTGTCGAGCGCTGGGCCCGAATGAGCTCGAGCAAGCGCGGGTAAATCGACGGCCAGACCGACGTCCGCGCCTCAGGTGCGAGCACCGAGCCGCTCACTGGCTGCTCAACCTGGTCCGGGTGCTCCATGTCCTCCAGCGGAACCACCACTTCCAGGTCCATGCGCTTGCGCTGGCCGACGTCCACGAGCGTCACCGGTCGATCGACGCCACCCAGAAAGCGGCCGATCTCGTCCATCGGGCGCTGCGTTGCCGAGAGGCCGATCCGCTGCAGCGGTCCGCTCACCACCTGCTCCAGGCGCTCCAGCGACAGCGCCAGGTGCGCGCCGCGCTTCGTGCCGGCCACCGAGTGGATCTCGTCGACGATCACCCAACGCACCGAGTGCAGGATCTCTTCGGCGCGCGAGGTCAACAACAGGTACAGCGACTCGGGCGTGGTGATCAGAATGTCCGGTGGCGTTCGGGCAATGTCCCGACGGTCCTGCGATGACGTGTCGCCGGTGCGCAGCGCGACGTTGATCTCCGGCGGCGGCTCGCCACGCCGCTGGGCGGCCAGGCGGATGCCGACCAGCGGCGCCTTCAGATTGCGCTCGACGTCGTGCGCCAGCGCCTTCAGCGGCGAGACGTACAGCACCCGGCAGCGCTGCTTCGCATCTGTGGGCACGGGTTCGGTGGCCAGCCGATCCAGGCACCACAAGAAGGCCGCCAGCGTCTTGCCCGAGCCGGTCGGTGCCGCGATCAACGCGTGCTGACCGCGGCTGATCGCCTGCCAGCCCTCGATCTGGGCCGGCGTTGGCGCCGCGAACGTGCCGGCGAACCAGTCGCGTGTCGCGGCGCTGAATTGCCGCACTGCCTCGGTCATGCGCTATGCGTCCCCTGGTCTACCCGCCGCGTCAGAGGGTTCCGCCTGGCGCCGGAGCCGGAACTACTCCTGTGGGTGGTCATGGGCGGAACCATAGCGTAGAACACATGTTCTGTGCTTGAATTTTTCGGACGTGTTGACTGGACCGCACAATAGAACATTGATGGACGGTTCGCCACCGGCTGCGCCGCACGTCCTCTTGCCGGGCGACGCCGCGGCGGCATCGGCCCGGATCCCCGAGCCACTCTCGCCGGGCGCTCTGCAGGCGGTGATCCACCTGTACCGCGCCGAAGTCGGGCGCATGGTTGCCTATCGCCAGCGACTCGATACCACCACCAACTGGGCGATCACCTCGTCGGCCCTGGTGACGACGTTTTCGATCGGCAATCCGCTCATCCCGCCTGGAGCGTTTCTGTTCTTGATGTTGGTGAACGTGTTCTTTCTGCTCGTCGAGGCGCGGCGTTTCCAGGTCTACGAAGCGGCTCGATATCGGGTGCTGCTGCTGGAGCACTACTTCTACCCGGAAGCCCTCGGCCAGGCCGTCGCCCAGGACTGGCGACGGGCGCTGATCGAGGCCTTGCAAACACCTTTTTCGTACCCGTCGGTGGATATGCTCGGCGCGCTCGGCTGGCGCCTGCGGCGCAACTACCTGTGGATCTATCTGGCTGTGCTGGTGACCTGGGTGGCCAAGATCCAGCTCGGCGGCGGCGGCAACGCCGACGTGATCCGCGATGCCGGCCTCGGCCCGGTGCCAGGCGCGCTCGTGTGGGGCCTCGTCGCCATCTTCTACGTCGTCATCACAGCAGTCGGCGTGCTCGCCAAGCGCACCTATCCGATGGGCAGCGAAGCAGCCCGCGTCCTGCTTTCGCAGGAGCCAGATTAGTCGTCTTCGGCGGACTCCAGCGACGCCAGCACCTGCTCGCGCGTGGCACGCATGTTGTGGAACGTCTCGCCGTGCTCGATCACGGCTGGGACCACCTCATCGACGGTGCCCTCGATCTCCCAGCCGCACGCGCATTTGGCACGTTTCATTCGCTCAACCCCCTGAATGGCTCTGGCACGTAGCTGTTGAGTACAGCATGCCACGTTTCGGATAGCTCGCCAGACACCACCGGGTCATCGCGCGCCAGCCAGGCCAGGTGGCGCAAGCCATGCTCGAGCACCTGCGCGTAGGCAATCTCACTCGGCGCGGCGGTGGCCGCGGAGCGAGCCAGGTCAGCCCGCTGGATCGGCACACTGGCCATGCCGTGCACGTGGTCCACAACCACGGCGAAGCTGAGGATGACCGCGTCACGCGCTCGGCGCCATGACGTGGAGTGGACTAGCCGTGGTGTGCCAAGCACCTGCGCGGCGAGGCGGGCAACCACCTGCACCGGGTCGTCGCCGCGATTGACTTCGATGTACCACGGCTCGGCGCCACAGGGGCCGCTCAATTCGAGGCGATCGCCGTTCAGCCAGACGACGAACACCTCGGCCTGCACCGGCCCGTCGACGTCGAACGTCACACGACGGCCGGCTCAGCCACCAGCAGGTTCTTGAACGCGTGGCCGTCCTTGACAATCAAGCGCAGCTTGTCCTTGTTCTGCAGGACGGTGATGTCGCCTAACGGGTCACCGTCCACGCCCAGCACATCCGCGCGCTTGCCGACCTCCAACGTGCCCGTCACATGCGCGAGGCGAGCGCACTCGGCGGCGGTCTTCGTGGTCGCGACGATGGCTTGCATCGGCGTCACGCCGCCGGCGACCATCCGCTCGAGCTCCTCGGCATTGGTCCCATGCGGCCCAACACCTGTATCGGTGCCCATGGCGATGCGCACCCCGCGCTCGACCGCCAGGCGGAAGCTCGCTTCGTGATCGCCGGCCACCTCGCGCGCCTTACGTAATGCGTACGGCGGCACCGAGGACGGATCCTTCTCCGCGCGGCGCATGACCCACAGCGGCGCGACCAGCGTCGGGACGAAGAACGTGCCGCGCTGCTTCATCGCCTCGATAACTTCCTCGTCGAGGTAGATGCCGTGCTCGATCGAGTCGATTCCGCCCAGCACCGCGTTCTTGATGCCCTGGGTCGCCTGCGCGTGGGCCATGACGGTTTTGCCCTGGGCGCGCGCTTCGTACACGATGGCTGCGATCTCGTCGGGCGAGAAGCCCGTTGCGCCCGGCTCGTCATTGGGCGACATCACGCCGCCACTGGTGTGCACCTTGATTTGATCGGCACCAGCGCGCAGCACTTCGCGCGACGCGCGGCGAACGCCTTCGATGCCATCGACCACCGTGTTCGGCAGCTCCGAGCTCGGACGAATCATGGCCCCGTTGGGCATTGTCGAGTCGCCATGGCCACCGGTCTGCGACAGCGCCGAGACAGCAATGCGCATACGCGGACCCGGAAACAACCCCTGGTCAATGGCCATCTTCACACCGCGCGGTGTGCCGGCCGCATCGCGGACACTGGTGAAGCCGGCTTCGAGGGTGATGCGCGCGTTGTTCAGGGCGTGCGCGATGAGCAGGCTCCACGGCGTGAGCAGCCGCTCCTGGATGCCCCAGGACGCCGACGAGCCGAGATGCACGTGGCAATCGATCAAGCCGGGCATCACCGTCAGATGCCCGGCGTCGATGACCTCGGCGCCGTTCGGAACACCGCCGCTCCTGTCCACGGCGGTGATCGTGTCGTTCTCGAAAACGAGCGTGGCCCCGCGGATGGGGTCGGCGCCAGTGCCGTCGATGAGCGTGCCGCAGCGCACAGCAGTGGTCATGGCGGCCATTATGCCGCTCACGTGCCGTGATTCGTTTCAGGGCCAGCCGCGGCCCGACCCCCAGCGCTATCCGCTCGACGACGGCGATGGCTTCTGGAAGCTCGACCTGATGAAGGTCTCGCTCGACGAGGTGCGCCGCCGCATGTCAACGGCCCGAAATGCTGGCGCTCGCTATACGGACCCGCCAAAGGGGTGTCAAGGATGAGCGGGAACCCGGCGCGAACCGATCACGTATCCTCAACTACACGAAAGCCGTGCCTGCCATCGTCCCTCAGGCGCCAGCGGCGGCCACCGAGACCAGCTCGAGCGGACGGTCGCTGGTCATCCTGCCGACGTACAACGAGCGCGAAAACCTCGAACGCATCGTCGCCGCGATCTTGACTCAGGCGGACGATTTCGAGGTGCTCGTCGTCGACGACAACTCGCCTGACGGCAGCGGTGCGATCGCCGACCGGCTCGGCGCGCAGCAGCCCGAGCGCGTGCACGTGATGCACCGCGCGAGCAAGCTGGGCCTGGGCACGGCCTACATCGAAGGCTTCCTGTGGGGGCTGGCGCGCCAGTATGCGTACATCTTCGAGATGGATGCCGACTTCTCACATGAGCCGGCCGACCTGGTCAGGCTGCGCGCGGCGGTCGCCAGTGGCCGCGCCGACGTAGCCGTCGGTTCGCGCTGGGTTGCGCAGGGCGGCACACGTAACTGGTCGTTCCTGCGCACGTTCATCAGCCGCGGCGGCTCGATCTACGCGCGCCTGATCCTGGGCATCCCGGTCAACGACCTGACGAGCGGCTTCAAGTGCTTCAGCCGCCGCGTGCTGGAGACGCTCGACCTGCAGAGCGTGCGCTCGAATGGCTACGCATTCCAGGTCGAGATGAATTACCGCTGCTTCAAGGCCGGCTTTCGCACCGCCGAAGTGCCGATCGTGTTCGTCGATCGGCGCGTGGGCAAGAGCAAGATGGGTGGCCACATCGTCCTGGAGGCGATGCTCGTCGTCCTCGGGCTGCGCGCACAAGATCTGTTCGGCGCTCAGTCGCCTGCGCCGGCCAGGTACTCCAAGATTCCCTGAGCGACACCCTCGGCCAACAGGTCGAGCGTCGCATCGTCGCGCAGCAGCGCCGCATCCTGCGGATTCGACAGAAACAGGTTTTCGACCAGCGCGCTGGGCACCGGGCCGCGCAGCGAGAAGAAGTGGCCGTACGGTTTGCCCACCAGCAGATCGCTGCGCACACCACGGTCCAGTGAGCCGACGCTGGCGACCACGTTGCGCTGCAATGCATCAGCCAGCGGCCAGTCGTCGCCGCGGTCCAGGTTGAAGTACGTCTCGGTGCCGCGCAGTGGCACAGGCCCACCGTTGAAGTGCAGCGACACATAGATGCGAGCGGGCATGCCCGCTTCGATGCGCGCTTCCTGCTCGAGGCGGATGTCGTCGGTCGCGCCGGGCGCCAGCAACTCGGTCAGCGGCAACTCGTCTTCGCGGGTCAGCCGCACACTGCGGCCGGCCGCCTCCAACCGCGAGCGGACGCGCTCGGCTAAATCCAGCGTCAGCCGGTACTCGCGCAGGCCTCCAGCGGCGGCGCCGATATCGGCCCGACTGTGGCCAGGGTCGAGCGCGACGTCGACCGGCTGACCCGTCAGGAGCAGCAGCGCAGCAAGCCACGCGGCGAGCATGCCTGCCAGTCTACCCTCTTCGGTCGCCGCGCTTGTTCACCCTGAAAGCTCACGCCAGTCATGCGTAAACTGTTAGACTGTAAACCCTAGACGGTAGGCCCCAAAGCTAGTGGCAACGGAAGAGATCGGCAACGTTAGAGGCATTCTAGTCGAGGACGAGATGCGCAACTCGTATCTCGACTACGCGATGAGCGTTATCACGGCGCGTGCGCTGCCGGATGTACGCGACGGATTGAAGCCAGCCCAGCGGCGCATTCTGGTCGCCATGAACGACCTGAATCTGGCGCCCAACCGTGGCTATCGTAAGTGCGCCAAGATCGCCGGCGATACGTCGGGTAATTACCACCCACATGGCGAAGCAGTGGTGTACCCGACGCTGGTGCGTATGGCGCAGTCGTTCAACATGCGCTATCCGCTTGTCGACGGTCAGGGCAACTTTGGCTCGGTCGACGGCGATCCGCCCGCAGCGATGCGCTACACCGAAGCGCGGCTCACACCACTGGCGATGGAAATGCTCGCCGACCTGGACATGGACACCGTCGACATGGTGCCCAACTACGACGGTACGCGAGATGAGCCGTCGGTTCTGCCTGGGCGCTTCCCGAACCTGGTGTGCAATGGCTCGGCCGGCATCGCGGTCGGTATGGCGACCAACATGCCGCCGCACAACCTCGGCGAAGTGGTCGATGCGCTGCACCATCTGATCGATAATCCCGATGCAAGCATCGAGGATTTACTGCAGTTCATCAAAGGGCCTGATTTTCCAACCGGCGGGCTGGTTATGGGCCAGGAAAAGGACCGCGAAGGCCTGGTTATCAACAATATCAAGCACGCGTATGCGACCGGCCGTGGTCGGGTCATCATACGGGCGCGTGTCGAATTCGAAGAAACGTCCAACGGACGCACCCAGATCATCGTCACCGAGCTGCCCTACCAGGTCAACAAAGCGGTCTTGCAAGAGCGCATCGCCGAGCTGGTGCGCGACAAGAAGATCGACGGCATCGCGGCCATGGAGGACCACAGCGATCGGCGCGGTATGCGTCTGGTCATCGAGGTCAAGCGCGACGCCAATCCGCACACCGTGCTGAACCACCTGTACAAGCACACCGCGATGCAGCAGGCCTTCGGCTACAACATGCTCGCCCTGGTTGGCGGCCAGCCACAGCTCATGCCGCTCAAGCGGCTGCTGACCGAATTCCTCGACTACCGCCAGCGCGTCATCACCCGCCGCACGACCTTCGAGCTCAACAAGGCTCGACAGCGGCTGCACATCCTCGAGGGTCTGGTCATCGCCCTCGACAACCTCGACGCGGTGATCTCGACTATCCGTCAGTCGGCCAGCCGCGAAGCGGCGCGGCCAGTGCTGATGGCCAACTTCCAGCTGACCGAAGTCCAGGCGCGCGCGATTCTGGAGATGCAGCTGGGTCAGCTCGCCAACCTCGAGCGCCAGAAGATCGTCGAGGAGCACCAGGAGATCCAGCGGCGCGTCGCCTACTTCGAAGATTTGCTGGCCAATCCGCCCAAGATCCTCGCCCTCGTGCGCGATGAACTGGCCGAGCTCAAGAAGAAGTTTGGCGATCCGCGCCGAACCGAGATCACTACTGACTTCGCCGGCGAGATCACCGACGAAGATCTCGTTGCCAACGAGCAGGTCCTGATCACGATCAGCGGACTGAACTACATCAAACGCATGCCCGCGACTACGTACCGCGCCCAACGGCGCGGCGGGCGCGGCATCATCGGTCAGGTGCTGCGCGAGGAAGACGCACTACGGCACATGGTCGCCGCCAACGCGCGCGACAGCATTCTCTTCTTCACCGATCGCGGCAAGGCATTCCAGCTCAAGGCGTGGCAGGTGCCCAGCTACGAGCGCACCGCGCGCGGCACGCCGCTGATCAATGTGATCGACGTCGAGCCGGGCGAGAACGTGACTGCGATCCTCGCTGCGCCTGACTTCGAAAACAGCGACTTCCTCGTCTTCGCAACGCGCGCCGGCGAGGTCAAGAAGTCGCCGCTCAACGATTTCAGTCAAGTGCGCCGCAACGGCCTACGGGCGATGACGCTCGAGGAAAACGACGAACTCCTGTACGTGAAGCATTGCCGCGCGGGCGACGACATCATCCTGGTCACCGAACGGGGCCAATCCGCGCGCTTCACCGTCGACATCCTGCGTACGGCCAGCCGCATCAGTGGCGGTGTGCGGGGTATCCGGCTCACCTCGACGGATCACCTGGCGAGCATGGACGTGGTCGTGCCTGAAGCCCAATTGCTCGTCGTCTCGCGCAATGGCTACGGCAAGCGCACGCCGCTCAGCGCTTTCCCGCAGAAGGGTCGTGGCATCGGCGGCGTGCGCGCCTTCAAGTCGACCAGCAAGACCGGCCCTGTTGCCGCCGCGCGCGTCGTCCACGGTCACGAAGAGTTGATGATGATCTCGTCGAACGGCATCGTCATTCGCACGGCGATCGACACGATCTCCGAACAGGCCGGGCGAATGACCTCCGGCGTAAGGCTGATGCGACTCGATCAGGGCGACGCCGTCGCCGCGATCTCTATTCTTGAGCCGAGCCCGAACGGCAACGGCCACG
>WNGB01001770.1_pt1 | contig 35381 bp, 40 predicted proteins | sample 5400681 | NCBI WGS metagenome assembly WNGB01 (sample SAMN13153367, study PRJNA577476) | soil metagenome | isolation source: 115 cm soil or saprolite under grassland replicate 2 | place: USA:California | collected 2016-06-15 | reverse complement strand
GGTGCCATTCACCCTGGCCGCCACCAGCCTGGCGATCATCTGGTACACCCGCCACGGCCAGCCCGCTCAAGACCTCGCCGCCCACCGCGCCCGCGCCCCCTGGTACACCACCAAGCAGGCCGTCTCGGTCGCCGACATGATCACCGCGCTCCGCCGCGCACTCCTGACCGCCAGGTTTCGCCAACCTCACCCCGACCAGGCCCTCTGCGACCTATTCCCAGACGTCCTGCTCAACCACCTGCACTCCGCCGCATAACCCCGAAACACGAGTTGACTCTTCTAAGCAGTATCGGCCGCCGCTGCTGGATCATTTTTGATAGGCTCGACGAAGCTTTTCCATACAACAGAGACTTCGAACGCGTGGCGCTTCGAGGACTATTGAGAGCCCACCTGGACATCGCTTCTTATGGCAACGTTTTTCGCACTAAGCTCTTTCTACGGACGGATGTTCTCGATCGAGTCACTGAAGAGTCCGGTTTTGTCAATGCGACCCATATGAGAGCACGCCGGATCTGGTGGGATCACGCCAGTATCGCCAATCTCATCGTGAAGCGCGTATTTGAGAACAAGGCCTTCCGAGACAGCTTTCCTTCCTTGCCAAACACATTGACTGCTGATGAGGATCGCCGTGCCGTTACGGAAGCTGCCTTACCTATAGTTGTAGAAGGCCAGCCGCTCATCCACTGGCTTGTTCAGCGAACTGTGGATTCACACGAAGAGCCCAATCCTCGTAATACGATCACCCTACTGGAAGCGGCTCGCCAAAGGCAGCTTCGCGTTTACGAACGCGATGATCCTGACTTTGGGGGAACCGGTCCCATCATCCGTGCCCAAGCAGTCATCAGCGGGTTTAAGGATCTATCTCGAATCAGGCTAGGGGACACCCTACTTGCGGAATTCAACCATCTGCGTCCTTATGTAGAACGATTGAGGAGTCGAACCGTAAAATATCAACCACATTTACTGGCGAAAGCGCTAGGGCTGCAACGTGATCGACCGAAATTTCAGCAAGTCGTGGATGATCTAACGTACAGCGGGCTCCTTCGTGCCTCAGGAGGCAATTATATAGTCGCCATGCTCTATCGACCGGCGCTAGATTTGCAGACGACCCGACCTCCAACATTGAAGCCGGAACGTGAAGAAGAGCTGCGCCGTATCGTCATGACAGCCGTAGATGAAATACGCAATAAATATGAAGCTCGAGTGCTTCCGTCGATGAAAACGGACGAGAGAAGGCTTGTTCACGAGCTCGTCAGCGACATCCCGGACATTACTTCGGCCACTCAAGGTGTCGATCCAGGAAAGAGGATTGTCCTGCTCCCAACTCCCGCCTCCGACGAGCCTGATGAATAGTCGGCAATCACATAATTGCGGGGGCCACCTGGACAGCCACTTTAAACGAGCTGCCGCGCGTCATCCGGACGGTTGTCAACGACACAGCGGGTCGCCGAGGTCGGGCCTTACCCGACGCTCAGCTGGAGCCGTCCCTGCCAGGTGTTGACCACCGACGTTCTCGCCGGCTGTGCCACCCGCGTGCCATAAGCAGCGGTCACGAGCGATATCCAGCGGACAGTCACGGTCACTCAGCGGGGAGGCTGAGCTGGCGCACGTTCTGACCCGGGGGAGTGGAGCAGCCCGAAACTGCATGGCATGCAAGAGGTCAAATCACGTCGCTTGCGGGCATCCAAGTAGGAGGGCTTGAATACGGCCTGAGCAGCAGGCTCCGACCGAGGGAGGGCGAATGGCGGTCAGTTTCCTGCTCAAGAAGGGATCAACCGGGCTCATGGTGGCGATGCTGCCCTAGCGGCGGCCATCATGACCGAGCCCGTCGGCGAGGCCCGAACAGGAGGATGGTCGATGCACACAACTGCGAAGCGTGGGTCGCCAGCAGAGCGAGTTCGGCGGGCCACGGTGCCGCTCCTGCTGCTTGCTCTGATGGCTGCGTTGGCCGCGCCGGCCGTCGCGGCCCGACCAGCCGAGGTCATCGTGCTGCCGGGCGCCAGCTCGGCCGAGGGCATCGCCGCCGGCCGCGGCGCCACCTTCTACGCCGGTGACCTGTTCCTCGGCGACATCTTCCGCGGCAACCTCCAGCGCGGCACCGCCGAGTTGTTCGTCGACGCCCCCGACGGCCGCATGGCCGTGGGCATGGCAGTGAACCTCGCCCACGACCTGCTGTTTGTCGCTGGCGGCTTCACCGGGCAGGCCTACATCTACGACCTCCGCAGCGGCGCCACCGTGGCCAGCTACCAGTTCGCCGCGCCGGCTACCTCGCTGGTCAACGACGTGGCCCTCACCAAGGACGGCGCCTGGTTCACCGACTCCTTCCAGGCCCAGCTGTACTTCGTGCCGGTCAGCCGGGCCGGGGTCCCGGGACCAACCTTCCGCACGCTGGCGCTCAGTGGCCCGGCGGCCGCCATCAGCGGGGTCAGCGGGGCGGTCAACCTCAACGGCATCCAGGCCACCGCCAACGGGAAGACCTTGATCGTGGCGCACTCGGCCAACGCCCAGCTGTACACGGTGGATCCGGCCACCGGGGCCAGCGCGACCATCGCCGGGGTCAGCGTGCCCAACGTTGACGGCATCGTGTTGGAGGCGGGCCGGCTGTGGGCGGTCCAGAACTTCAGCAACCAGGTGAGCAGGATCCGGCTGGCCCCGGACCTATCCTCTGGGGTGGTGGAGGCGGTCATCACCAGCGAGCTGTTCCAGATCCCGACCACCGCGGCGCGGTTTGGCAGTCGCCTGGCGGTGGTCAACGCCAAGTTCGACACCGGTATCCCGCCCACCGCCGACCAGTACGAGGTGATCCTGGTGGACCGGTGAGCGGGCCATCTGCAGCCGGCGGCCGGGTTGGCTATGCATCGGTCGCCGGGGTCCGTCGGCGGTCGATGTAGCCGCCGCGGCGCCGGCCGCCGGCCGTAGGCCTCGGGCCGGAGCTGCCGCTCAAGCTGCATGAGGCTCCAGATCCCGGTGCCGTCCGCGCGGATGTAGGGCTCCACGTTGGCGGCCGCCTCGCGGACGGTGGCCAGGTCGACGCCGAGTAGCTCCGCGCACCGCTCCAGCGGCGCCGCGATTGGCCGGCCCAGGTCCGGGTCGTGCCAGGTCCCCACCGTGATAGAGTACCCGAACTGGCGTTCGAGGATCGAGTCGAAGTGGGGCGCTGCTGCTCGCCACCATGGGAGGACCAGGTTCACGCTGACCGGCCGGCGTGCCATCTGCGTGCCATACCGGGCGGTCTCTGGCGGCGCCTGGCGGTCATTCACGGTCACTGGGGTCACTTTGACCTGCGCTAACCGCTCTATAGGAGGGGGACCACACGAATGGTAAGGATGGGGTCGCCGGTTCGATTCCGGCGGGGGGCTCCACCCCAAACCAGCAGCTCAGGCCGGGTCCAACACCCGGCCTGCCGTGTGTGTAGGCGAAAAGGAAGCGCTGTTGGGCAGCAGCCGGGCAGCAGGCCACCGTAAGTGGCAGCTCGGCCACGGTCGACAAGAGGCATGCCGCGCTGGCGGGGTCACGCTTGGCCGGCGAGGAGCTCACGGACGGCCAGGAGCCGGTCAGGCGGGTCGAGTTCGGAGAACACGCGAAGCACATGGCGGGTGCCGTCGGCGTGGCCGAGCGCGTCGATGAAAATCGGCGCGATGTCGTGCACCGCCTTGGGCAGTGGGTCGCCGCCTCCCAGCTCGGTGGCGGCCTCCCGGGCGGCCGGTAGGAGCTTCGCGAAGGTCGCCGGGTCGAGGTTGGCCTCGAGCGCGGTGAGGGTGAGCAGGAGCCCGGCGCCGGCGGTCGCTTCTGCGGACGGCTGGCCGCCGGCGAAGCCTAGGATGGCGGCGTAGAGCCACGCCGGAAGCTGCCCGGGGTCGGTGGCGTTGATCCGGCGCCATCCGGCTCGGTAAAGGCTCAGTGCCCGACGCCGGTCCTGCCAGGCGGCCGGTCGGGTCAAGGCGAAAAAGGCGCTGCCCGGCTGCCACTGGTCGGCCTCTGCGAGGGCGAGCAGGTGGGCCTCGTTGAAGGGCAGGTCGACCACCCGGTGGCGGCGGAGTTCGAGCAGGGTGGCGTCCCGCGTCGGGTCGTCCAGGCGATCGGCGGCCACCAAGGCGTCGAGCAGGGCGACGGTTCCGAACGTCGGGATGCCGAGGGAGCGGGCAAGCGCACGCAACACGAGGTCGTCGCTGCAGACCGCGAGGCCTTGCTGCTTGGCGAGCTCAAGGGGTGCCAGCCAGGGTCGGGTGTGCTCGTCGTCGACCTCGGGGAATTGAGTGAGCGCGCCGGTCGGCACGACCTCGAGGGCCCCGGCGGCCTGGGCCATCCAGGCGGCTTGCCGTGCGAGCAGGTCCGCGTCGGCCTCGGAGATCTCGACCACGCGCGGGCGCTGCTGGTCAGGGTCCCAGCTCATGCTCATCGTGCTGCGCAGTGCCAGCCCATCGCGGGCAGACAGGATGTCGTGCAGACTGGCGTCGGGCAGGTTCACCTGTGAGAACGTGGCGAGCAGGTCGGCCCATCGATCTGGGACCAGGCTCCCCATGTAGAGGGTGCTCGGCTCGACCACCACGGCGGTGTCCAGGGCGTCCGCGGCCGCTTGGCGTTCGAGGTCGGCCAGGGCCGGATCGGCTGGGTGGGCGAGCAGGAAACCGACTGCCCGGCGAAGCAGCGCCTCCGCGTAGGGCTTCCGGGCGGCTACGGCCAGCATCCCGACCGGCGACGTGCCCTGCGCCACACGGCGACGGATCTCGGCGTATTCGGCGACGCCGGGCGCGAGCCGGGCGCCAAGCTCGGCCAGGAGCGTCTCCGGGCCGTCAAACGTGATGCGCTGCAGGAGCGTGCTGGAGGGGAAGCGGTCGAAGAACCCGCCGGTGGCCTGCTGCAGACGCGCAGCGGTCGGTTCGGGAAGGCTGGCGTTGCGGGCCATCATGATGATCGTGCCGATGGCTGCGGCCGCGAACTCCTCCGACCCGCCGTAGCGCTCCAGCAGCGCAAGGGCCCGCTCGACAGCCGTCGCGTCTGATGCGAACCGGCCGTGGAGCGCCAACCACAGGCGTGCCTGCCCTTCGTTGTCCGGGTCAAGGTCGGGTGCGCGCCGGGCGATCGCCCAGGCGTCATCGGGGCGTCCTTGGTTGAACACGGCCGCCAGCAGCAGCCACCACTGATCCGGGTCGGTGGCGCCCTCATCGAGCAGGGCGCGGGCCTGTTCCTCCACGGTCGGCCAGTCGCGGCGCTGCCACGCCTCGTCGCTGAGGAGGTGGCGGAGGACGGATCGGTCCGGCGAGTCGCTGGAGGTGACCCCGAGCGCCTGGACGGCCACCTCCCGTGCCTCCTCCCATCGGTCGGCCTCGAACAGGGTGATCGCCGCTATCGTGAGGAAGTGCGGGTCGTTGAACCGCCGGCTGCCTGTCCGCAGCGTTCGCACCGCGTCGTCGATCTGCCCCGCCCAGCCCTGCACCTCGGCCAGGACCCTGGCCGCCGGCCGCGAGGTGCCCTGCAAGGGCCGCAGGCGGCGGATGGCCTGGGCGTGGTGGCCGCGGGCGGACTCGGAGGTGGCGGTGACGATCTCGGCCAGGTCGGCGTCGTGGGCACGTAGCTCCTCCAGCCATGGCAGTGGCCACTCGCCGAGGTCGGCCAGCCCTTGCACGATCTCCAGCCGTTGGCCGTCGTCGGTCGCCAGCGCGAGCGCGCGGTGGTAGGCGCCGCGGGCGCGCTCGGCCGCCTGGGGGTCTCGCTCGGCCAACTGGCCGAGCAGGATGGCCTGCTCGGCCGGGTCGGAGAACTGGTCGATCAGCCGGTTCGCCAGATCGACCCTGCCGAGAACCACGGCCGCCTTCGCGGTCCAGCCGAGGACCGCGGGCGCGGCCGCCTCGGCGGCGTTCGCCCTCCCAGCCGGGATGGCCAGGCCGTAGGCCAGAACCCCCTCGAAGTCGTTGGCGAGCACGGCCGCCTGGCACGCGCACGTCACCGCCTCGGCGCTGTCGCCATGCCAGACACGACGAGCGTCACGGGCCTGGACGGCGAGGTCTCGTGCCCGCCGCAAGTCCATGACCCGGCTCGGACTGGCTTTGCTGTGGACACGCTGCAGGAGCATCTGGGCGGCGCGAAGCGGAAAACCGGCAAGGCTCGGATATCGGGTCGTGAGCAGCTCGAAGGCGCTGATCGCCGCATCAATGTCGCCCGAGACCGCGTAGGCCTCGGCGCACAGCATCGCGAACTCGGTCGGCTCTAGACGGGCGAGGTCAGGGGAGGGTCCGGCAACGGCCAGGATCCCAGCCGCATCTCCAGCGATCGCAGCCCGGACCGCCGCCACGAACCGAACCGTATCGCCAGCGGCCAAGCGCTCGGCGTCGTCCAGGTAGGCGCCTGCTGCCTGCCGTTCGTCGGCTGCGGCAGCATCCAGGGCGGCGCGGGCGAGCCAGAACGCGCGGTTCGGCCCACCAAGGCTGGCCACCTTCGCGAGGAGCTCTGCGGCAAGCTTGTCCCGGCTGTGGGCGTGGGCGAACTCCGCCACCGCGACCCACGCGTCAATCGGAGTGCTTGAGTCGGCCATCCAGGGAGGCAGCGGCGACCCGGTGAGGTCCTGGATGACGACGGCCGGCGGCACCTGCCGGTTCGCCAACGCGCCGACCAGATGCGCCGCCACCTCCCGGTTCTGGCCGCGCAGCCGCCCGATCGCGTCCTGGACCGGTGGAGGCAGGGTCACGAGGAGCCGGTCGATGAGCGCGTCGGTGTCGGACGCAGGCGTGATGTGCTGGTTGATGGTGATCTCGCCGACGCTGAGGAGGTCACGGCCGGCCGCGTTCTGCGCCTGGAGCACGACAGAGCCGCCCGCGACCAGCCCGCTGTCACGCACGCGGATGTCATCCAGCGGTCGGCCGCTCGGCAGGGCGCCGTCGCTCGAGTCGGGGGAGTCGTGCGGCTCTGTCACGCCTCTTCTCCGCCCAGACGCTGGTCCCCGACATGCAGGTCACGGCCGGCCACGTTCGTCCCCTGCAACGACACGTCGCCGTGGATCGCCGTCGCCCCCGACTGGTCGATCCGGGTCAGGGTCGGGCCGGCGGTGCGACGGATCTCCTCCAGCAGGCCGCTCAGCGACGCCGCGAACGACGGGTCAGCCTCGACGGTCTCGGCCAGGGCGTCCTCGAGCGCTCCTTGGCGTCGCTCGTTCTCCGGATCCTGCTCAAGCCGCTCCAGCGCCTGCCCGGCGAAGCCCTGCCCGGTCACCCGGACCTTCACGCGTTCGTAGAACTCGGTGAGCTTGCCCATCACCGCATCGTCCACATCGCTGGCGGCCCGGCTGGCAAGCCGACCCCCGATGTGTCGCAGGTAGGTGACCAGCATCGGAACCGCCTGCGCGGCCAACGTGGCTGGGTCGACGCCACCAAGGTCCATCAGCTTCTCCTCCGGATTCTGGGCTTCGCGCTGAACAGCAGGATCAGCGCGGCATGATACGCCCCACCCTGGCCACCTCCCTTCGATATGTACCGGGTTCAGCTCATCTGGCGACGTGGGGGCGTTGTGGCGGTCCTGAGGACGACCGCAAGCCGCTGCTCGATCGCGGCGACCACGCGGGCAAGCATCTCCGGGGTCGTCTCGCGGTAGACCCGGCCGATCCGGCTTCCGTGCTCCACGCGTCGACCGCCGGCGTGGCCCATCAGCTCATCGATCACCCGAGCGGGGATGCCGGCGTCCTCCAGCCAGGTCGCAAAGGTGTGCCGCAGGTCATGAGAGCCGCGTAGGTCCAGGTGGTCGAGCGGGCCCGGGGTTGGTGGCGTCACCGCCCAGCAGCGGACGGCGTCCCGCCCGTCCGTGACGGCAAGCCCGGCGGCCTCCAGCTCGGCGAGCGCCACGCCTACCCTGCGCGGGGTGAGACGGCGCCCGCTGCTGGCGAGCCGTGCGGTGACCTGGTCGAGGGTCTGCGGACCACCGTCCTGCAGAGCGCGAAGGGCGCGCCGGGCCGACGGGCGAAGCTGCGCCGCCGCCGGGTTGCTGGCCCGGGCGAGCGCCTGCTCGTACACGCGGTGGAAGTTGTCGCGGGACAGCAGGGTGCGGGTGCCACGTGGCAGGCCGGCGGCGCCGCCCGGGCCGGTGAAGACCAGGTCGTCCGGGTCCGAGCCGGGAGGCAGGCGGCGCGCGATGGCCTCGGCGACTTGGTGCGCGAGGGGGATCTCACGGACGCCGGCGGCGCTCTTTGGTCCCTTGAAGCCGCTGCCGTACCTGCTGCCTGCCTGGTAGCGGGCGCTGACCACGTGCACCACGCCGACGGCGAGGTGGACACGACGGCGGCGCAGCGCCGCCAGCTCGCCGAAGCGCATGCCCGTGCCGAGCAGGGTGATGATGTGATCCCACCAGAAGTCGGGGAAGCCGGCGAGCATCATGCCGGCCTCCTCCGGGGTCGGGACGCGGCGCTTGGTCGTGCCCAGCACCGCCTCGGGGTCGACGGGGCACCTGGGGGCCGGGACCTTGCGGACGGGGTTGGCGAGGATGGCGCCTTCGTCCTCGGCGTGCTGCAGCACCCGGTACAGCAGGGAACGGCAGGCCATCACCGTGGTGTGGCCGGTCCTCGCGGCGAGCTGCTGCTGCCAGTGGCGCACGACCTTGGGGCTGATGTCCTCCACGGAGCGACGGCCGAAGAACGGGCGCAGGTGGTTCCGCAGCCGGCTCTCCGCCATTTGCAGGGTGTAGGGGCTGTGCCCAGAGTCAGTCGACCAGAGCGCCCACCACTCGTCCGCCCAGTGGTTGAAGGGCAGCCGGCCGCGCTGCCGGCCCTTCCAGGTACCTTGGACGAGCTCCAGCCGCTTCTTCGCGTACAGCTCCAGGGCTTCGTCCTTGCTCGCGAAGGACTTGGACCCTTGCGAGCCGTCGTCCAGCCGCCAGGCGACCTGGTAGGACTTGGGGCGGTCGCGGCGTCGTCGCCAGGTCACCGAGCCCACTGCCTGGTCACCTCCTTTGTCAGCGGCCGGAGTTGTCGGGTGGCGTGGTGTGGTCGCGGCGGGTGAACCGGTCGGGGTCGGGGGCGAGCTGAGGGGCGCCGTTGCGTGCCCACATCGACCCGGGGTCGACCCGGCGGGGCCCACTGCCCGGGCTTGCTACCTCAGCTCCCAAGGAGTGGGGAACCGACCGTCAGCACCGTCAGCACCGTCAGCACGCCCGTGCTGGCCTGCGGGTTGGCCGGTGCCGGGGTGCTGACGGTCGGCTGACGGTTGCCCGCCTGGGGTTTGAACCGTCAGCGTCTCGGATGCTGACGGTTGGCCGGTAGGGTGGCTGACCGTCAGCGGACCGTCAGCACGACCGTCCGCACCGCTCATCGCCGGTGAGCTGGGCGGTTGTGCGCGTGCTGACGATGCTGACGGTGCTGACGGTCGGTTCCCCGCAGCTTGGGGGCCGGAGGGGTCGGTGGGCTGCCACAGGGCAGCCTGCGGGTCGGTGGGCGGCTGGGCGTCGACGTCGACCGACAGCCACCAGCGGCGCTGCCCTTGGTGGCCGACACGGCCGGCCTGCTCGACCCGCACGCCGACATCGCGCAGCGCCGGCGCGGCCCGGGTCAGCGCGGCGGCCATACCGCGGGGGGTAGCCGGCCAGCCCCTTGGGGGGCGCTGCTCGCCGAGGTCGGCGGTGAGCTTACCGAGCAGCTCTCCGGCGGTGCCCTGCCAGGTGCCGGCGGTGGTGGCCAGCTTGCGGACGGCTTCGGCGACCGGGTCGGCCTCGACCACGTCAGCGGAGATCCGGCTTGACAGCGCCTGGTAGGTCTCCAGCGCGCTGGTGCCGAGCACCTGGTCGGTGGCGGCGACGATGCGGGCGAAGTCGGCCAGCCGAGGTGGCCGGTCAAGGGTGATCGACGGCAGGGCGGCCAGGACCTGGCAGGCCAAGTCGAGCAGCCCGCCGAGCAGATGCGGCCAGGCGGCGTGGAACACCTGGCTCAGGTGGAGTTCTTCGCCGCGCTGGGCGAAGCGTTCCAGGTCGAAGATGACGATGCGGTCGGCGAGGTCGCCGCGGAGCGCGCCCGGGTCGATCGAGGTGAGCGCGACCACCCGGCGGAACGCGAGCACCGACAGGTCGTCGTTTTCGTAGAGGCGGCGGCGGACCATGCCGTCGCCGGTGACCGCGCGGCACAGCGCATCCGACAGCCAGTCGGGGATGCCGGAGATGTTATCCAGCACCACCAGCCAGCTTCCGGAGGCGGCCACCGCCCACTGCTCAAGGTCCCTGGGCGCGCTTCGCAGCTCGGCCGGGGAGGGGTCGACCAGCCGCGACAGCAGCCGGGCGGTGGTGGACTTCCCCGTCCCCTGCTCGCCGACCAGCAGCGGGATGGGATGGGCGATGTCGGGCACCAGCGCGGCGACCAGCCAGGCGACCGCCAGCGGCCAGGTGGTCTCCGAGAGGTTGACCAGGCCCAGCTCCCGCAGGGCCTCCAGCCGGCCGCCGCGCTGGGGTTCGGGGAGGATGCCGGTGAGCTTGGTGCGGCGAAACAGCACCGGGGACCGCTGGGCTAGCTCCCAGCCGCCGGGCTCGAGGACGACGACCCGGCCGGAGGGGTCGCCGAGGTCCAAGACCAGCCCGGCGTCGTGGCGGGCCACCCGCAGCGCCAAACCGATGGGTGGGCGATCCATGGCGATGCCTTCCAGGACGTTGAGCGCGTCGGCCAGGGCGCTGGAGGATGGGACGCGGCCGGTCTGGCGAGCGTAGGCGGCGGCCAGCTCGGCACGCAGGGAGGCTTGCCCGCCTCGCAGCATCCGGGCCAGGTAGGGGCCGTGGCCTGCTCGGGCGACCGCGAACGGCTCGCCGGTGGCGCTCATCGCCAGCTCGTAGCGGCCGGTGGCCAGAGCGACCAGCTCGGTTGCGGTGGAGGCACCGTCCTGGTCGCGCGCGCCAGCCCGGCCGCCCGCCGTGGGCTCGCCAGGGGTGCCATCGGGGCGGCGGTCGGCGGCCGGGCCGGTGCGGTTGAGGTCGACGTCGGCGGGGCTTTGGGGGTCGTCGTCGGGCAGGGGAAGGAAGTCGTCGAGGCCGTGCCCGGCGGCCAGGTGGTCGGCGGCGTCCTTGCCGATGGCGGCCATGACCAGCCGCACGGGGATGCCGCGTGCTTGGAGGCTGCGGGCGATCCGGCGGGCGTGCCGCTGCCCCTTGTAGCTGTTGGCGGGGCGAGCTGGGTCGGGGCCGTCGTGGTCGGCGACCACCATCACCAGGCTGGCGCCAAACAGCGCTGCGGCGTACTCCTCCCGCCAGCGGCCGGGCCCGGCGCCGCCGGGGTTGCAGGTGGCCACCCCGCCGGCCGTCTCGACGGCGTGCACGTCCTTTTCGCCTTCGACCACGTAGATGACCTGGCCGGCGGCGGCGGCCTCGAGCACCTTGGGGAGCCGGTAGGGCACCAGGCGCACCGCCGGCTTGCCGGTCGCCTTGTCCTTGAGGCTCCAGCGCCGGCCGGTCTTTGTGGCCGGGTCGGGGCGCCACTGGGGGAACTGCTTGTCGGCGGTGCGGCAGATCGCGAACAGCAGCCGCCCGGCCTCGTCGGTGTACCGGTAGGTGGCGATCGCGGGGCCGCGGGGGGTCCAGTCGTCCTCCTGGTCGTGGCCGGGCTCGGGAAACAGCTCCCGCATCGTCAGCCCGAGCACGGCGGCGACCTGCTCGGGCGCACAGCCGGCGTGGCAGTGCAGCAGCGCCCGCCCGTCGTGGCCTTGGTGCACGCTCAGCGAGGGGGTGTGGTCCTCGTGCGCGGGGCACTGCCAGTCGCCCCGCGGGCCGCCGCGGCGGCAGCCGGCCTCCTCGAGCGCGGCCACCACCCGCGCCAGCGGCGGCGAGGCTCCCGCGGGCGTGCCGGTCACCGGGCGGGCACCCCGTGGTCGAGCAGGCGGGCTTGGCTGGCCAGCGGCCGGTTGGACCACACCACCTCGAGGGCGTCGGCGGCGCGCCCGCCGGAGACGTTGGAGGTGGGCCGCAGCACGGTCTGTTCGACCCTGTACCAGCCGGCGTATAGCTCCGCATACAGCTCGCTGGGGTAGCCGGAGAGCAGCACCGTGGCGGGGGTGGCGTGCAGGACCTCGGCGAGTTGGCGGTGCTCGGCCTCGGTGGCGTCCTCGCAGGCGTAGTCCAGCCCGGGCCGCTTGGTCCGCGGGCTGCGCACCGCGGCCAGGTATGGCGGGTCGCAGTAGACGACCGCGGCGGCGGCGGGCTTGGCGTACTTGGCGATCACCTCGACCGCGGGCCGCTGTTCGAGGTGGACGCGGCGCAGCCGCTCGGCGCACACCTGGAGCCGGTCGGCGAGGGCGGCGAACTTGTGGGCGTGGTCGGCGCCGTTGGTGTTGAACGCCGCGGCCCACCCGGACGGGCGGCCACGGCCGGCGAGATGAGAGATGGACTGGTTGACGCGGAGGAACCAGCGGCGGGCGCGCTCCACCTCGTCAAGGTCGGGGTCGTCGTACCGGTTGGCGAGCTGCTCGTATTCGCTGCGGGCGTAGGGGGTCAGGCGCAGCGCCCGGGCGAGCTGGGCGGGCTGGTCGCGCAGGACGGTGAAGAAGTTGACCACGTGGCCGTCGAGGTCGTTGAGGATCTCGGTCGGCGACGCCGGCTTGGCGAACAGCACCGCGGCGCTGCCAGCAAACGGCTCCACGTAGGTGCGGTGCGACGGCAGGAAGCTGGTGATCCAGGGCGCCAGGCGGGTCTTGCCGCCGTAGTAGTTGGTCGGCGGCCTCACCGGGCATCCCCCTGGGAGGTCGGGGTCCCGGCCGCGGCCGCGGCCAGCTCGTCACGGGCAGGGCCGGGGTCGAGGGCGAGGCGGAGTTGGCGGGGCCGGTCCAGCTCGGCGAGCAGCCGCTCACGCCAGTCGAGCGCGAAGCGCAGGCAGTTGGCGCAGGTGCGATGCGAGCTGCAGCCTGGCAGGGCGGAAGAGCGGCGGGCGCGGTAGGACCAGGCGAGCGAGTCGGCGCTGGCGAGTGCGTCGGCGTAGCCGGCCAGCCCGAGGGTCTTGACGCCGAAGCCGTGCAGCCGCAGCCCGAGCACGGCGAGGGTGCGGGCGATCGCGGCGATCTCGCCGGTGTGCTGCCGGCGGCACACGCTCCCATGGCCAACCAGCGGCAGCGCGGCCAGGTCGACGCCGGCCTTGGCGTACAGCCCCACGCAGGCCAGGTAGTCGTTCAGCCGCCAGCCTTGCACCACCGGGATCCATGGCAGCCAGGGCGCCAGCGTGCGCAGCTCGAGGTAGTTGGCGACGGTGCGCTGCTGGTGCTCGGCGACCGTCAACCCCGTGCGGGCGAGGATCCCTGGCTCGCACATCCAGTCCTGTGGGGCGGCGAAGTCGAGCCCGCTGAGCTGGTCGGCCAGGCGGGTGGCCTGCTCGGCGTAGCCGGCTGCAGGCAGCGTCCAGCGGCCGTGCAAGCTGAGCTCGGTGAACCCGCCGGAGTCCAGCGCCCAGCGGCAGGACGCCTCGGGCAGCACCGGCCGGCGGGCGCGGCGGGCGAGCTGGCGGACGCTGACCATCAGCGGCACGTCGGCGCGCCACAGCCAGTGGGGCTGGTGGGCACCGAGGTAGAAGCGGAACCGGCCGGCCCGCATCAGACCGCGCCCGCCCTGTTGCCGACGTCCAGGGCGTTGTCTGCCTGGGGCTGGGGGTACTGGTCCCAGGTGAGCCCGTCCAGCAGCCGCCCGCCGGCCTTGGGGGTGCGTCCGCCCCACTGCTTGAAGAAGAACGCCACCCCCGCCGCCACACAGCGGTCCCGGAGGTCCCGCACCCACGCGGGCTCGACCGGCCGATGGCCGGAGCCGCTCTCCCCGCCGCAGATGACCCAGCCGATCCCGGTCAGGTCCAGGCTGGGTAGTGGGCCCAGCAGCGGCTCGCACGACAGGAACCGGACCGCCGCGGGGATTTGGCGGAGCCGGTCGGCGCGCCAGCAGTAGCGATCCAGCTCGATCGAGACGCCAAGCCACACGTTGGGCAGCGGCCAGCCCAGCGCGAGCCCGTCGCGCTGCCGGCGGAGCTGCCGCAGCTCGGCGGCCACGCGGGCGCCGAACGCCTCGGAGGCGAGCAGGCGGGCCATGCGCGCGGGCCGCTTGGTGAGGACCTGGTAGGTGTGGTGGTCGGCGGCGGCCATGACCGCGAACACCTGGGCGATGAACGCCTCGGGCACGCGGGCGTGGAACAGGTCGCTCATGGAGTTGACGAACACCAGCCGGGGCCGCTGCCACCTGAGCGGCTCGGCGAGGGCCTGGGGGTGGATGGCGACGCCGAAGCCGGGGCCGGAGGTCGGCGGGCGCCCGTCGGTCTGGTACTTGGCCTGCCCCATCGCCTTCAGGCGGGCGGCCAGCGTGAGCGCATAGCAGTGGTCGCAGCCGGGGGAGATGCGGTCGCAGCCGGTGACGGGGTTCCAGGTGGCCTGCGTCCATTCGATCGCGGAGCGGGCGGTCATGCGGCACCCTCCCTTGGGCGTGGGGTGGGGGTCGCGGCAGTCGCGCGCGCGCTCCCGGGGGCCGAGCGCCGGCGGCCTGGTCGGCGTCGACCGGCACGGGCGGGGCCGAGGCTGCGCGGGGTAGGGGCCTTCAGGGCGTCGAGGCCGCAGCAGGCGGCGCAGCACGGGCCGACCTCGGCGACCAGGCCGACGGGGTCGCCGGGGCGGATGGGCCGGCCGCAGCCGGGCCGGGTGCAGGTCGCGTCGTGCCAGGCGGTGATGGTGGCGTCGGGGTCCAGGGGGCCGGGTGCGCTTGCGAGGGCGAGCCGCTGGTAGGCGGTGCCGTACAGCTCGTAGGGGTGGCAGCCGAGCCGGTCGCAGGTGGCCTCTGCCTGGTGGAGGGTGACGGTGCCGGCCTGGCGGGCGCGGGCGTACGCCCGGTAGCCGGTGGTGCCGAGTAGAGCGTTGGGGGTGACGCCACGGCCGCGGGCGGCCCGCTCGACCGCGGCCAGCAACGGGCCGGCGGGCAGCCGCAGCGCATCGGGGACCCGGGCGGCCATCAGGCGCCACCTCCGAGCGGGTCGGGCAGGACACCCTGGCCGACGGTGAGGCGGCGGGTGTGGGCGCGGGTGGGGCAGATGGGGCACAGCAGCCTGGGGGCGGCTTTGCGCTGCTTGAGCTGGCGTTCCAGCTTGCGGGTGCCGAGCCACAGCCGGGTCAGCTCGAAGCTGCCGCCAGCGGCCAGCGCGACCGCGAGCAGGTTGGCGCCGCGGCCGGCGGCGTGCTCGCCCAGGCGTTTCACCAATCCTGAACGTTCGGCGAAGCCCAGGTAGTGGCGGGCGTGGCGGTAGGCGGGGATGAGGTGGACCAGGTAGACGAGGTCGGCGGGGGGGACCAGCAGCCCCGGGCAGCCGGCCGGGCGCGGGTCCAGGTGGGCCCACGCCCACGCGGTGGCGTGGAGCCGCTGGCAGCCGACCAGGCTCCCGCAGGCCAGGCACCCCAGCCCCGGGCATCCCACGATCTGCGGGACCACCAGCGGCAAGGGAAGGGTGGCGGGAGCGCCCTCTGGGGCGCTCCCAGCCTGGATGGCGGTCATGCGCCGGCCTCGGCAGGCGCGGCGTCGTGGTAGGCGTCACCAGCGCGGGCGCGGGTGGCGCGCGTGAGCTTGGCGGTGTGGAACTTCAGGCTGGCGGCGATCTCGTCGGCCTCGATCTCGATCGCCTGGCGCCGCTCGCCGCCGTCGGTCTCCCACGAGCGCTGCCGCAGCCGCCCGCAGACCAGCACGCGGGCGCCCTTGGTCAGCGACTCGGCAGCGTTGCTGGCTTGGGCACGCCAGACGGTGACGCCAAAGAACGAGGTCGAGCCGTCCCGCCAGCCGCCCTGGCCGTCGGGGGCGCGGGTGGTGACCGCGACCCGCAGGCTAGCGACCTGGTCGCCGGCTGGGGTGAAGCGCAGCTCGGGGTCGTCGGTGAGGTTACCGGCGATGGTACGTGGGTGTCCATGCGAAGTGCCTCCTGCGGTGCGGGGTGGGCGCGGCCGAGGCCGCACCCGGGCGTGGTGGTCAGCGGGTGGTGCTCACGCGCTCGCCTCGGCAGGGCTCACCTGTCTCGCTCCGCCCGGGTGGCGCGGGTCTGCTGGCGCCAGACGCACGCCAGGGCGGCGCCGAGCACCAGCAGGGCGCCAAGCAGCATGCCGAGCAGCAGGGCCATCGGGTCACCTCCCTTCCTGGCTAGGTCATGCAGTAGCCGGACTCGCAGTTGTCGAAGTCGGGGCCGTCGAACAGGGCGGGCTGCTCGCCCGCCGCCTCCGGGATGGCCTCGGCCAGCGGCCGACCGAAGCGGGTCAGGTACACCGGGTCGCGGCCCAGCCGGGCGCGGCGCTCCAGCAGCAGCGCCTCGACCTGGGCGGCGCGGGCGAACAGCTCCGGCTCCTGGCGCCGCATGCGCTGCCAGTCGGCCGGCCGGTGGAAGGGGCAGAAGAAGCACGCCGACTTCGGCGGCACCGGCAGGCCGGCGCGGCGGATGACCGCGATGCAGTCGGAGCGGCGTAGCCGCAGGTCAAGCAGCGGGTACGCGAGCCGCTGGAAGGGGATGCCGCTGTCGGTGCGGGCCCGGTGGACTTCGTCGACCGAGATGCCCAGGCCGGTAACCGCCGGGTGCTCGGGGGTCGCCCCGTGCTGGCGCTGCCAGCGGGCGATGACCTCGATCTTGAACTTGGCGGTGCAGGTGCGCCGGCCGGGGGCGCCGGTGTCGGGCATGCGCACCGGGATCGGGAGGGCATGCTCGGTCCGCTCGATGAACTGGTGGAGTGTCTCCGGCTGCCCGGTCGCCCGCCTGATCTTGTGCAGCTCAAGGAGCTGGATGCCGTGGCTGGCTGCGTACGGCATGGCGACCTGGTTGACGTAGCGCAGCGTGCCGGGGTACTCGGAGTCGTCGCCGACGTTGGCGAACAGGAACACCCGAAAGTCGATGCGGCCTTGGGCGGCCAGGACCAGGGCGGCGTTGCTCTGCACACCACCGCCGTAGCTGAACGTTCTCAGCGCGGACATGGGACCTCCTTCGCGCTGCGGCCAACACCCCAGCCGGCGGGGATGCACCCGCCACAGCAGCCGGCATGGGCTGCCACCCCGGCCAGCGCGAACGCCGGGCAACACGGCTCGGCCACCGCGACCGCCCGGCAGCACAGCAGGCAGACGCCCGCGGCCGGGCCGGGACGGGTGGCGGCGGCCTCGGCCATCAGCCCCGGGCCTCCAAGTCGGCTAGGACCGGCCCGACGGTGGCGTTCACCGTGGCGACCACGGTCTCCACCGTCCGGGCGGCGTCGCGCAGGTTCGGCACCCCGGGCCGCCGGGGCCGGCTCGGAGTGTGGAGCTGGTCGGTTCCGACCGGCCAGCGCAGCTCCAGCCGGGCCAGCCCCACCGGGCGGCGGTCGTCGGGCTCCAGGTAGCAGCCGTGGAAGTCGCGCTCCCAGCCGTGCCAGTCCCACGGCAGCCGCACCGGGGAGGGCACCGCCAGGGTGACGGAGACGAGCAGGCGGTCGTCGTGCTCGCTGCGGCCGACGTCGTGGCCCTGGACGCGGCCGTGCCAGCGCACATACCCAGGGCTCATGATCGGCCCGGTCGCGACCCGGAACGCGGCCACCACGAACTCGACCGGGTCACCGGTCACTCCGTCGGGGGCCTCCTCCCAGGGGTCGAACAGGTCGGCGTGGTCGGCCAGGTAGGCGCCGTAGCGGCTCACCCCGTCGGAGGCGTTGGCGCGGTCGTAGTCGCGGTCGATCCAGCACACCAGCGGGTCGACGGTGGTCACGGAGTGCTCCCTTCGTCGTCGTGGCCGTGGGGGTTGCCGGCGGGCACGCCAGCCTGGTGGTCGTCGTGGTGATCGCTGGCCCACACGTCCGCGTTGTGGGTGCGGTCGGCCAGCTCCACCCGGCCGTGGACGTCGACCAGGTGGCGGCGCAGCCGCCGGCCAGTGGCGATCACCCGCAGGTCATGAGCGAGATCCCTGGCGGCGCGGGCGAGCTGGTCGGCCTTGCCGGCCTGATAGCTCGGGTCGGGATGGTCGAGGTCCAGCCGGCCGGCCAGCTCCCGGACCCACACCAGGCAGGCGGCGGCGCTGTCGCGGTCGCTGATCTCCGGGGCCATCAGCCGCTCACCTCCACCGGGTTGCCCCAGGCGTCCACCAGCAGCGGGCGACCGTCGGGGCCGGTGAGGCTGTAGAAGGTCCGCTCAAGTGGCGGCAGCTCGTCGGGGAAGCGGATCTCCAGGTAGACGCGGACCTGCTGGCTGTCGCCCCGGTTGGGGTAGGGCCCGTTGACCTCGACGACCTCCAGGTCGGGTGGGCCGTAGCGCAGCAGGAAAGTGAGCTTGGCGCACTCGGCCTCGGTCCCGGTCAGGCGGATCTTCATCGGGTCCTCCGTGCGGCTTGGGTGGTGAGGGGGACGACCGGCTCGCGGGCGTGGCCAGGCAGCTCGTCATCGGCCCGGGGCAGCAGGGTGGGCGCCAGGTCGGTGGAGAAGCGGAACACCGCCAGCGCGGCCAGGAACGCCTCCAACACCGCGCGGCTGATCGGGATGGGCAGCAGGTGGTAGCCGCCTGGACGCAGGTGCAGCACCGCACCGGCGTGGATGGTGGGGAGGGGCCGCTCGGTGGTGCCGTCGGGGTCGCCGATGAAGTCGCCGGCGGCGTAGGCGGCAAGCTGCAAGCAGACCTCGGGGTAGACGCGGTTGCCGGTCTTGACATCCAGCAGCACCACGCCCACCCCGGGCACGGTAGCGAGCAGATCGAACGTGCCGGCATACCCGTAGCGGCGGGAGTAGACGGTGCGTTCGGCCAGCAGGAACCCCGGGTTGCGCTGGGCCACGAATCGGTCGAAGCCCGCCAGGTAGCCGGCGGCGGCCTCGGGCAGGTCGGGGCGGGGACGGCCGGTCGCGTGGGCCTCGACTGCGGCGTGGATCAGGTCGCCGAGGTCGGCGGCGACATCGCGCTTGGTGAAGGGGGCCTGCTTGACCTCGCGGATCGCCTGGCCGGCGGGCAGCAGCCGCAGGTGGTCGAGGTTGCCGATGGCGTACTCGGCGGCGGCCTTGGCGGCCCAGCGCGCAAGGAACGGCTTGGGTACCCCACCGCTGATGATCGCGGTCACGCTGGGGTACTCGCGGCCGGCCCACGTGTAGACCCGGTGGCCGTTGGCGCCGGTCGAGGCCAGGGCGGGGCTGGTCATCGGCGCTCACCGCCGCGGCGGCGGGCCAACTCGGCCCGCCAGGTGTCGGTGAGCTGCGCCCACTCCTGGCTGCGTGGCACCTCGGCGTCGCAGGCGAAGCCGTGGGCGGCGGCCCACCGGTCCGGGTTGGCGCCCAGCGGGCACAGGGCGTCCACGCCGAAGGCGTAGTCGCCGTAGAGCTGACCGAGCACGCAGGTGTCCGCCAAGCTCAGGTCCAGCCGCCCTGGGTCGACCTTGACCGGCCAGGCAGGCAACGCGCGGTCCAGCAGCGCGGCGCCTTGGGCGACCTCGGCCGCGTAGGTTGGTAGGGTGGGGTAGCTCACGGGCCCTCCTTTCGAGGGGCTGGTGGGTTGGCGGTGGGGGGCGCGTCCGTCCTTGGCGGGATTCCGGGTTCGCGCCCTCCCACCGGGCCCCAGGGGTGGGGCACGATCGGGCAGCGGGCTGGGCCGGACGGGCAAGCGGCGGCGCCGCCCGCGCGGCAGCGCGGCGTGCAGCTCCCGGTCGCCGGTCACCGGGCGCCGTCCTGGTCGTCGTGACGTTGCCGCTGGCGCCGCAGCATCCAGGCGGCGCGGGCGGGCCGGGCCACCCGGGCAGCCGCCACCAGCGCGTCGCGCTGCTGCGGGTCGGCCTGGTACAAGTCGGCGAGGTCGCGCACGTCGCGGGTGGTGGGCAGGATCTCGCCGGTCTCGATCCGCGACACCTTCGAGGTGGAGCACTCCAGCGCGGCGGCGACCTGCTGCTGGGAGAGGCCGGCGGCCCGGCGGAGCTGCCGCAGCCGGAACCCGAGGTCGCTCAGGCCGGGCACGTCGCGTTCCCGCTCGGCGCACACCCGCGCCTGCCCGACCGTGGGGTGGGCGTGCCGGCAGGTCCAGACCGTCCGGCCCGCCGCGTCGGCGAGCACGCCCCGGTAGCCGGCGACGGCCACCCTGACGTGCAGGCCGTCCGGGCGCGCCAGCGGGTTGGTGGTCACCGGGCGCCGTCCCAGTCGGGGTCGTCGGGGTCCTCGCGGAGGAGGTAGCGGTCGTCGCCGGCCGGCTGCAGCCAGCGGGTCTCGACCAGCTCGGCGAGGGCGGCGTCGACCTGCCAGCGGACCTCGCGGCCATGGGCGAGCAGCTCGGCGCGGGCGAGCGGCCGGCCGGGTGGGCGGGTGATGGCGACCAGCAGCACGCCCTTGGCGGCCAGCGACAGCTCCGGGTCGCCGGCGATGCCGGCCAGCTCGACCGGGGCGGTTGGGGGTCGGGTGGGGTGGTCCATCAGCCCTCCTTGGGGTTGGTGGGGGCGGCGTGGTCGTGGAGGGCGCGCAAGTAGGTCCAGGCGCGGCGGCCCAGGCGCACGCGGCGGCCGGTGCCGTCGCAGGCGCGGCACAGCGGGTCGGTGTGGTGGCAGCGGGCGCAGCGGCCGAAGGGGACCAGCGCGCAGGCCAGCGCGTAGCCGGCGAGCAGGGGGAGGGCGGCGAGGCTAGCAACAAGGAGCGGGTAGTCCACGGGCGGTCTCCTCGGCGTGACTCGAAGGTGTGTTCGACGGATGGTGCTAGGGGCTAGGTGGCCGGTCGGCGGGCGGGTTGGGAGCTAGCGGGGCTGCTAGACCTAGCGGGGCTCGGCGCTAGCCCGAGCAGCCACCCGGGGTCATGGGTCGGCGGGGTCGGTCGGGCGGCGGGGACGCTTGGCGGCGGCGTCGGCGACGTGGGCGCGGGTGATGCCGCGCCGGTTGGCGCCTTGGCCGGTGGCGGGGTCGGTGCCCCACACCTGCCCGACGCTGACGCCGTGCGGCTTGAGCGCGGCGGTGAGCTGCTCGCCCGCCCAGCCGCCGTAGAGGTCGGGTCGCAGCTCGGCCAGGCGCGCCACGACGGTCTCGTTCCAGCACTTGGCCTGGTCGGCGGGGACCACCGCCAGGACGTCGGCCAGCAGGTTGCTGGCCGCTGGGCTGGCGGGATCGGGGTCCTCACCGAGGGCGTGCCCCGACAGCGTCCCGGCATGCTGGCGCATGGCGCGGGCGCGGGCGACGATCCGCTCGGCGGCGGGCGCGTCCACGTAGAAGCAGCGCACGATCTGCGGGTCGTCGCCTTCGCCGGCCAGATAGCCGATGCCGCGGTCGGCGCGGGCGAACATGGTGGCGCGGGTGCCGTTCTTGTAGGCGCTGGTGCCCAGCACCATGTCGTTTTCGACCTGGCCCATGACCTTGAGGCAGAACCGCAGCACCGCGTTGGCGCTGATGGCGGTGGGCAGGCTGCGCGCGTCGGGGCGTTGCGTGCCGAAGATCGGGATGATCCCCAGGGCGGGGCCGCGGCGGACCAGGTCCTCGCAGATGGCCTGCAGCTCGCTGCCGCCGGTGGGGTGCTCGAACCAGCGTTGGCACTCGTCCACGCCGAGCACGATCGGGTGCAGCCGGTGGGAGCGCAGGCCGGCCAAGTGGGGGGTGACCTTGTTCTCGGGGCACAGGTCGCGAGGCAGCCCGCGGATGACCTTGGCGCGCCGCCGCAGCTCCGAAGACAGCTCCCGCAGGTCCTCGAGGGCGTAGGCGAGGTCCTGGTCGTCGTCGCCGGCGCGGTAGCGGTAGGCCACCGGCTCAAGGACCGAGAGGTCCCCGGTGCCTTTGAGGTCGTAGGCGTGCAGCTCCGCCCGGGTGTCCAGCGCGGCGGCCAGCAGCCCCAGCCGCATCGCGAAGGTCTTGCCCATGCGGGGGATCGACCCGATCACCATCGAGGCGAACATCAACGTCAGGGGGACCTTGCGGCCGCGCTGGTCGGTCCCGAACGGGAACGGGCGGAACAGGTCGACCTGGCCGGTCTTGGCCAGCGGCCAGGTGGGCTGGCGGGTCTTGGCCATGTCCTGGTCGCCGACCCACAAGATGAGCCGGCCGGGGTGGACCTCGGCGTTGCCTTCGGGCCACACGCACCCAAGCGGGCGGCCAAGGCCGGAGGCGAGCTTGTCGCGCCGGTCGGCGACCTCCCCGACGGTCACCCCGGGGGGCAGGTCGATGTCGGCGCGCCACCCTGGGCCGTCGCGGGTGATCGGGGCGACGAACCCGACCGCCTTGGGGTTTCGGCCGAGCGCCTGGTTGATCCCGGCAAGCCCCAGCACGCCCAGGGCGCGCACCACCATCTCGCTGGTCAACCGGGGCGCCTTGGGGATGACCACGGCGGTGTCCAGCAGCGGCCGGTCGGCCGGGGCGCCCGCCACCCCCAGCGCGGCCACCAGCAGGGCTAGGCCCGCCCAGCGGGCAACAGGGGGGGCCAGCAACAGCGCCACGCCCGCGATCGCCAGGGCGGCCAGCAGCAGGCAGGTGAGGGTGGCGCGCCAGCGGACCCGCCGGTCGCGTTGGCGGGCGAGCTTGAGGTAGGCCTCGGCGTCCTGGGCGCGGACGGTCGCCTGGCGGACCGGCTCGCCCTCCAGGTCCAGCAGCCACCGCACCCACCCGCCCGTCACCCGGGCCGCGCCGCGCGGGGTGCGGGCCAGCAGCCTGCTGGCGTAGGTGGGCGTGCGGGCCAGGTGGTAGGCGCTTGTGTGCGTGGCGAACCCGGCCGCCCACCTGGCTACCTCGGCGAGCTCGGCGCGGGAACGCGCCCAGGCGGGCACGATGGGGCGGCGCCGGGCGGCGCGCAGCCCCGACAGTCCCGGGCGGGGTTGCCGCTGCGTCTGGGGGCTGTCGACCAGCACCGGCCCGCCCTCCTCCGCGGTCGAGTCGGTGTCGCCGGGCCCGGCGGTGCCCGCCGCCTGGGCCGGCGTGGCGGCCTGGCCGGGCTGCGGGGTGGCGCCCAGCTCGGACTTGTAGCGGTCCCAGTCCATCCGGTCGGAGCTGCCGGGGCCGTTGGGGTTGTCTGGGGCGGTCATCGCAGGTACCTCCCGTGCGGGCGGGTCGGTGTGCCGCTACCCGCGTGCAGGGTGTGGTGGCGGACCCAGGCGGCGGCGTAGCGGCCCAGGGCCGCCACCGCCCGCTCCGGGGCCTGGTCGGCGGCAGGCCACGGCGCAGTGGCCACCCCGTCGCGGTCGGCCACTGTCGTCGCGATGGCGGTGGTGGTCGCCGTGGTCGTGCCCGTTGGGGGCGTGGGGTGGGCCTGCAGCGTCCTGGTGGCCGCAGCCAGGACGCTGGCCTGCCGGTCCAGGGCGGCGGTGAGCTTGCGGACGGCGGCGTGCCGGCGGATGGCGGCGCGGTGGTGGCGGGTGGCCCAGGCTGCCCAGCCGATCACCGCCAGCCAGGCGGCGGGGCGGAGGCCGACCTGCCGGGCGGCCCACCACACCCCCACCAGCGTGGCGGCCAGCCACCCCAGCCGCGCGCCGTGGAACCCGGCGGCGGCCAGCAGCCGCAGCACAAGCCGCCCGGCCACCAGCAGCAGGCGCACCACGGCGACCAGCACCACGCCGTGGAGCCACGCCAGCAGCCGCAGCGCGGTCATGCCGCGCTCGACTTGAACAGGGCGATCAGCGTCTTTACCAGGTCGACCAGCGCGCTGGCCAGGGCCATGGTGTTCTGCTTGCCGACCAGGATCAGGATCGCGGCGAGCACGATCAGGGCGAAGGCGATACGAGCCATGACAGGTGGTCCTCCTGCGGGAACCGGGTGGGACGTGGGGAATGGGCGCGGGGTGTCGGGCGGGATGGGGAACGTCGGGGGAGCCAGGTGGTGATCACCCCCTCGGATGCGACGCGGCCGGGTCGGGACCGGCCGCGGGCAGCCCCGCCGCCCGGGGCGGGCGCCCGGTCCCGGTCCCGGCGGCGGGAGTGGGCTGGGGTGCCCAGGAGCGGCCGGCGGCTTCCTCGCGCAGGTAGCGGGCGCGGGCCTTGCGGCCGGTGCCGTTCTTTGGGTCCCGGCCGCACACCCGGTCCAGCTCCGCGCCGCTTGGAGTGCGCCCGGCGGCACGCTCGGCCGCCCACCAGGCACGCATGGCCGCATCCGCGTCCCGCTCGCCGGTCCCGCTCCCGCCCGGTGCGGTTGCCAAGGCCGGGCCGGGCTGCTTCCCGCCCGCGCGTGCCACCCGGGAGCCGTTCCCGCTGCCGGCGGGAGGCGTCCTTGTGGGAACGGCGAGAACGCTGGCGGGTTGTCCGAGGCTGGCGGCTGGGGCGGGAGCCAGCCCGCCGTTCCCGGCCGGCCGCGGGGTTGCGGCGGCCGGGCCGGGAGCGCCCGGGACGGTGGGAGCAGCCGGGTGGGTGATGGCGTGGAACTGGCGCAGGAACCACGGCAGCACCTCGGCCCAGCCGATCAGCAGCCCCGGCGCCAGCGAGTCGAATGCGGCCTTGCCCCAGTCGCGCTCGGCCACCGCGCCGGCGGTATTCAGCGCCCAGGCCGCCAGCCCCACCGCGAGCATGAACAACCGGGGGCGGCGCAGCTCCCGGTCGCTGACGCCGCGGCGGGCCAGGAAGCGGATGCCAACCACCAGCGCCACGAGCGAGAGGTCCACCGCGGGGGCGACCAGCGGGCGGATCCAGACCCACAGCTCCAGGTCGACGGCGAGCTGGTAGACGTTGCCGAGCGAGAACAAGAAGCACAGCCCGCCGACGGTGACCGCCAGCACGGTGACAAAGCGGCGCACCGCCGTCTCGCCGGCCTGGTCGACGTCGGTAGTTGCCGCCGCCGCGAGCAGAGCCGGGCTGGTCGCTGGCGTGCCGCTCACGACCGTCGCCTCTGCGGCAGCAGAGCGGGCTGGTCGGGTTGGTCGGTGCGGGTGAGCTGGGCGCGCAGCCGCGGCGGGGTGGGCGGCTCCACGGGCTGCAGGGGCACGACCGGCTCGCGCACGGCCGCCTCCAGCCAGCCGGCGCATTGGTGGCCGGGTGTCCACGGGCTGGCGCAGTCGGCGCACACCTCGCGGCGGGGTCGGCGGCGGATGGTGCGGGGCCCGTCGAACACGCCACGGGCGTCCAGCCACGGCAGCAGGAACATGGCGGCGATGGCGGCCAGGCCGATCCAGGGGACAGCGGTGCGCATGGCAGGACCTCCGTTCAGGTCAGCGAGGAAGGGGTGGGCGGCCAAGGTCACCGCCGCTCCCCCCTGGGGTGGGCTCGAGCGGGTGCAGCAGCCGGGCGGCGCGGTAGTGGCGGCCGAACCAGGCGACCGCGGCGCGCACTGCCGGGGCGCGCGGCCGGCGGGGCCCGGCGTGGGCTTCGCGGGCGATGGCGGCCAGCCGCTCGGCCTCGTCCGCCAGCGCACCAGCCTTGTCGTGCAGGTAGAACCAGTCGCCACGCTCGATCGCCTGCGCGCAGCGTGACACGTAGTCCAGGACGCTGACGTACTGCTCAGCCAGGCGGGTCTCGGTGGTGGTCAGCCCGCCGCGCTGGGAGGAGGCCGGCATCAGCGCCCACCCCCTCGGACGCGCCGGTGCCGCCTGGCGTGGGCGGCGATCCGCCCTTGGCGGGTGGTCAGGTCGACCCGGGCGCGAGGCGGCAGCCCGTCGAACTCACGCAGGTGGTCGAGCTGCTGCGCGAAGAGCTGGGCGAACCAGCGCAGATGGGTGCGGTGCAGCGCCGCGGCCCGGTCCTGGTGCTCGCTCACCGGCCGCCACCCCCCTCGGGGCGCCTCGGGGGCGTGGCGGCGCGCCAGTGTGCGTAGCCGGACGGCGGGTTGGCAGCGAGCTGCTCGCGCAGGTAGGCCGTCTCCTGTGCGAGGTTAGCCGGGAAGCGCGTCCCGTCGGCGCACAGCACTCTCTCCAGCGTGATCGTGGCGAGCAGCGCACGCTCGGCCAGGACCTCGCGCCGGCGAGGCACGTCACCGACCGTGGCGGGGTGGGGGATGTCGATCGCGGCCAGGACCGCAGCGAGCAGGTCGCGGATGTCGGGGGGCAGGCTCGCGTTCATGCCGCGTCACCCCCTGCGGGGGCCGAAGCCGGCTCGGCACGTGGGTCGCCGGCTGGCGACAGCAGCGGGGCGAGCGCCCACCGGGGGATGAAGTAGGTCCCGCCAATCCGCTGAGCTTCAAGCTCGCCCTGGTGAATCCATCTGTAGACGGTGTCGGGACGCTGACCGAGGAACTTGGCGACCTCGGCCACTTTGTACGGCCGTTCCTCTGCAGGCAGCCCGTACGGTGACTGGCCCTGCCCGGTGGGCAAGGCGATACCCTTGTCTCGCATCTGGGGCTCCACTCCTGATGCGCTGGGTCGCCGAGGCGGTTCTGGCTGCGGAGCGTCGCTCGCGCCCCGCGATGCCCACCGCCTCCGGCGCCCGGTCTTCCTAGGCGGTCTCGTGTTGTGCACGGCTCCTACTTGGACATCTGGCGATCTCCTAGCTTAGGATGGGTTCATACCTACCTTTGGCTTTGTACCAACATTAGGTACGAAGCGCAAGGGGGTCCGATACATTCGTTGGTACGAACCCATCAAGGAGGGAGCCGTGCCGACGACCACACCGCTCTACCGCCGCATCGCGGCGGAGCTCAGGGATGGCATCACCAGCGGGAGGCTCCAGCCGGGAAGCCAGCTCCCCACCGAGCAAGAGCTTGAGGACCGCTACAAGGTCAGCCGCAACACCATCCGGCTCGCGCTGGGCACGCTCGCCAACGAAGGCATGATCACCAGCACCCCAGGGCGAGGAACCTTCGTCCGCGAACGGGTCATGCTCACCTACCACGCGACCCGTGCCGAAGCCGCCGACCGGCCCTCCGACTGGCACACCGACGCCTACTTCTTCGAGGTCCGCGAGCAGGGCCGCCAGCCCAGCCAGTCATTCGACATGCGGATCGACGCTGCCTCGCTCTCGATCGCCGAGCGGCTACGGATCGAGGAAGGCGCGCCGGTCGTCGTCCGCCGCATAATCCGCTACGTCGACGGCCAGCCGTGGAGCATCCAAGACAGCTCCTACCCCATGGACATCGCCCAGGAGTGCGGCCTGCTGGTCCCGCGCGACATCCCACGAGGCACCGTCCGCGTCATGGCCGACCACGGCCACGTCGAGGTCGGCCACGTCGACGAGATCACCACCCGCATGCCAACCCCAGAGGAGGCCAGCACATTGGAGCTCGGCAGCGGCGTGCCGGTGTTGGAGTACGCCCGCACCGCCTACACCAAGGAGCGGCCAGTGCGCCTCACCAAGACGGTCTTCGCCGGTGATCGTAACCGGCTGGTGTACGAGCTGGGCCAACTGGAGGCGCTGTACGAGCAGGACGTCCCATGATCATCGCACCGGCAGCGCCCGAAGACCTCAGCCTGCTAATCGCCTTCCGCGACGAAGCCGCCCGCTGGCTGGCAGCTCGCGGCATCGACCAATGGCAGGAGCCGTATCCCACCGAGGACCTCATGGAAGAGGGGATGCTACGCAGCATCCAGGCCGGGGAGACTTTCATCGTCTGGGACGACGGCACACCGGCCGCCACGGTCACCGTCGATCGTTGGGCCAATCCGGACCTGTGGACCCCCGAGGAAGCCGCCGAGCCGGCGCTGTACGCGCACAAGCTCACCGTCGCCCGTGCCTACGCCGGCCAAGGGCTTGGTCCCGAGCTACTCGACTGGGCCGGGACCCGAGCGGCTCTCGCTGGTGCCCGCTGGCTGCGGGTGGACGTCTGGACCACCAATCGGCAGCTTCAGGACTACTATCTCCGTCTCGGCTTCACGCACGTGCGCACGGTCGCCCTTCCGCACAACCCCTCGGGAGCGCTGTTTCAGCGACCAGCGCGCTATGCCGTCACCCCGCGACTGCGTGAGGCCACTCGGAACCTCGCGGCCCGGCCTAGGTAATCTCCAGCCCCAGCCACTGTTCTCGGACGACGTATGAGAGCGGCCGAGGCAGATTCCCTACGCGCACAGGGTGCGTACCCCTACCTTCGGCGGCCGAGGGTATCTGTCCAGCTCAGGACCCCCTCGTGGGGCCAGTCGGCCGCACAACCCGCGGCCGACTGGCCCCCCTCGGGGGAGTGGAGCGGCCGCGCCGCAAGGAGCGCTTCGCGCGATTGATCCATGCGGCGCGGCCGCGATCTTGGCGGACCTACGGCCCGCGCCGCCTGCGGCGGCAATCTCAAGCCTGCCCTGGTTGCTACTCGCGGTGAACGGCGCGAACGCCGGTCCGCTCGCCTTGCCTACATTGTCCGGTGGTGCGACGATCGGGTGCTGCCGGCGCCGGACGGCGCCCAGCGAGGGTCGGTCTCATGCGGCGCAGCCTCGTTTCGATCTTCCGGTCGAGCCTCTTGTCGGTGACCGTCATGCTCGCGCTGAGCGCGTGCGAGCGCTCCTTCGACGACCCTGCCACCGCACAGTGCTCAGCTCCACCCGTCACCTTCGACCAGCCAGTCGACCACGGCACCCATCAAGAAGTCGTCGTGCACTTCACCTGTGAGGGCGCGACGCTCACCGGCACCCTGTATCTGCCGGAGAGCAGCGGCCCCCACCCCGCCGTCGTCTGGATCCTCGGGGGCCAACAAACCGCCCGCCTGACCTATGGGGACCTGGTCGGGGCGTTCATCCAGGGCGGTGTGGGGTTCTTCTCCTACGACAAGCGCGGCGGAGGACAATCCCAGGGAGAGTGCTGTCCGGGAGACTACGGCCACTTCAATCTCCTGACCGCCGACGCCGTCGGGGCAGTGAACGCCCTGCGATCCAGCCCCGACGTCGACCCCCAGCAGATCGGGTTGGTCGGCACCAGCCAGGCAGGATGGATCGTCCCCCGCGCGGCGGTGCAGGCACCGCACGTGGCGTTCATTGCCCTGGCCAGCGCCGCGATCCTCCCCTACGGCCAAGTGAAGGCCTATGCCAAGCTCACCGGCGGAAACGGGAGCGACAAGCCGTTCCCGTCCAAGGAGGAGATCGCCAAGCGCCTCCAGGACGCCGGACCGTCGGGCTCCGATCCGAAACCCTACCTGGAGCAGTTGACGATCCCGGCGCTCTGGCTCTACGGCACCGCGGACAGGGAGGTCCCAGTCGACCAGACTATCGCCCTGCTGAACACCCTCAAGGGGCAAGGCAAGGACTTCACCATCGTCACCTTCCCCGGCGCCGGTCATGGCTTGCTGGATTCCCCCCCCACCGACCCCCAAGCACCGACCACGTTCGTCGATTGGGTGCTGAAGCGGGTCCACGAGGAGCGCGCGTAGGCGTAGCTCAGGCGGGGTTGAGGCGCCGACTGCCGATGCTCGCTTGTGGTCGGTGTCTGGTCAGGCCACCAGGGCCGCCGTCCAGACGGAGCGGTGCGCTTCGCGCAATTGATTCATCGGCCCGTCCGCGCCTTCTGCGTGCCTTCGGCTCGCGCCGCCTTCGGCGGCAGTCTCAGCCTGCCCTGGTTGCCACGCAGGGTGGCACGGCATGACCGCGGCGGTGCATGTCCCACGCTCCCGCAGCCGGCGCAGCGGACGCAGGCGAGCGAGGAGCTGGATGGCGCTGCGCCGGCTGCTAAGACGGCGTTTCGTTCCCTTTGAGGGCTTGATGGGCTACGGCGGCGGATCGTCCCTTCGTCGGCGGGCTGGTTGCTGCCGGCCTTGGTAGCCGTCATCGAGAACGACCCGCTCGGGAGGAGGGCGAGGCGTAGGCGGCCAGGCTCGGGCGTGGGCGTGCCGTGGCCATGCCCGCCATGGCGCCCGGGGTCGGCTCGTGGGTCGGTCACCGAGCTTGCCTGCGTAGGTTGAAACTACGGCAGATTGCGGATGCGTCCTAGTCGGGGGTGGTGCGAGTAGCCTTCGAGGAAGCACAGCGGTGGGGGCAGATGCCATGCCAGGCGGCAGGCTGGGTCGCGCCCGCGGGGGGACCTCCGCGGGCGGCGCACCCACGGGCACTGCCGCTGGCCAGCCGCAGCGCTTCGAGGACCTGTACCTGCGGGAGTTCACCAGCGTGTTCGCGCTGGCCTATGCGATGTCGGGCAGCCGCTGGGCCGCCGAGGACATCGCCCAGGACGCCTTCCTGGTCGCTCACCGCCAGTGGGGCCGCGTCGGCGGCTACGACGACCCGGGCGCCTGGGTCCGCCGGGTGGCCGCCAACCTGGCCGTCTCGGTGGTGCGCCGGCGGCTGGCCGAGGGCCGCGCGCTGCTGCGCCTGGCCACTCGCACCCGGGAGGAGGAGCCGTACGCGGCCCTGCCGGAGGGGGACGGGGACTTCTGGCGGGCGGTGCGGCGGCTGCCGCGCCGCCAGGCCCAGGTGGTGGCGCTGGTGGCCCTGGGGGACCTGTCGACCGCCGAGGTGGCGGCCACGCTGGGCTGCTCGCAGCGGATGGTGCAGACCCACCTGCAGAAGGCCCGCGCCACCCTGGCCGAGCGGCTGGGGCTGCCCGCCGAGGAGGTGGCCAGGTGACGCTGGATCGCCGCATGCGCCAGGCAGGTGCGTCGGTGCGCCGCTACGCCGAGCAGGAGGTCGACCCGGTGGCGATGCTGTGGCGGCTGCGCACCCACCAGCGCCGCCGCTCGCGGCAGGCCGCGGTGGTGGCGCTGGTGGGGCTGGCGGGGCTGGTGGCGGCCGCGGTGCTGGTGGTACGCGCGCCGCGCCAGCCCGAGGTGCTGACGCCGCCGGGGCTTGGCAGGGTGGCGGCCACCATCGCGCTGCCGCAGGCGCCATTCCCAAGGGTGGTCGGGGTGGCCGACGGGCTGGTGTGGGTCGACGGCGACAACGCCACCGCCTACCGGGTGGACCTACAGAGCAACCGTGTGGCCGGCTCGCTGCGGCTGCCGGCCGGGTCGCGGCTGGCGGCGGTGGGGCGGGGGAGCTTGTGGCTCACCAACGACGCGGCCGGCACGGTCAGCCAGGCCGATCCCAGCACCGGGACGATCCTGCAGGCGGTCAACGTCGGGGCAGTGCAGGAGAAGTCGCACCCGCACCAGGAGGGGCTCAGGCTGGCGCTGGACGGCGAGGTCGTCTGGGTGGCGCGGCTGCAAAACGAGGTGGTGCGCATCGACTGGGCACGAGCCACCATCACCAAGAGGTTCACCGTTGGCGTCCCGGGGTCCGCCCGCTACGACCTCATCGCCGCCGGCGGGGGCGTGGCCGTCACCCACGGCGGCCAGCAGGACGCCGCCCTGCTGGACCCACAGACCGGCAAGGTGACCACGGTGCCGCTGGGCGGGACCCTGGCCGGGGTGGCCTTCGGCGCCGGCTCGTTCTGGGTCAGCGCCGAGAACTACACGCTGGCCCGGATCGACCCGGCCAGCCGCCGGGTGGTCGCCATCGTCGCCCTGGATCCCCAGCACCTGCCGGGTGCGGTGGTCGTCGGCGGCGACGCGGTCTGGGTGTTCGCCAGCGGGCTGCTGCAGCGCATCGACCCGGCCGCCAACCGGGTCGTGCACACCCTTGCGGTCGGCCCCCAGGAAGTCGAGGCCGGCCGGCTGGCCGCCGGCGCGGGTGCGGTCTGGCTCAGCGACGCCACCGCCCGCACCCTGCTCCACATCGACCCCCAGGGTTGACCGCAAACTGGGGGTGCGCCTCAGCGGCACCGCAAACGAGTTCCTGTGTGTAGGGGTCATCCGAAGGCACAGCGGCCGGACCTCAAAGAGGTCATGCGGCCGCTGGCGAGGGTGCTAGGGGAGGCAAGCAAACCATGTTGAGACACGCACGCGGCCTTTGTGTCGGGGGTGCAGTGATGGTGACTGGGCGCAGCGTCAAGGGCCGGCAGATCGTACCGGTCGCGATGCTCCTCGGGGCCCTGGCCGTGACGGGCTGCGGCGGCGGGCCCAGTGCCGACCGCTCGGCACCGGCCTCGACCCCAGGGGCCCAAGGACCAGCCGCCGCGTACGAGGTCGGCAACATCACGGCGACCGTGTCGGGGCGGGAAGTTGTGGGTCAGTGTGTCGGCCGCAAGACCGACGCGCTCACCGTGCTGCTGGAACCCGGGATGGGCGCGCCCAGGGGGGCGCTCGGGGTGGTCGAGGAGCACCTGATGGAGCGCACGCAGGTGTGCTCCTACGACCGTGCCGGCAAGGGCGGCAGCGACCCCGCCAGCACGCCCCGCCCGGTCAGCGAGGTCATCAGCGACGCGCACGCCTTCCTGGCGCAAGCGGCCACGCAGGGCGCCCCGCCGCCGTACTTCCTGGTCGGCCAGTCCTTCGGTGGCGAGGTGGTGTTGCTCTACGCCCAAGTCCACCCCGACCAGGTCGCGGGGTTTGTTTCCATCAACCCCAGCCTGCCGTACAAGACCTGGCTCAGGCGGGCCCGCACGGTCCAGACCGAGGCCGAGATCCGGGAGTTCGAGCTGCCGTGGCCCCGGGGCGACAACGAGGAGGGCATCGACACCCGCAGCGACGAGAGCATGCTGACCGACCCGCTGCCGGCCGACCTGCCCTACGCGGTGATGTTCGACGCCTACTGCGAGGAGCTGCCGCCGCCGCTGCAGAACAAGCAGGACTGCACCCGGATGCTGCGCCTGCTGGAGCTGACCGCCAAGGACCTGGCCAAGGTCGGCAAGGGCGGCCGCTATGTCCGGGTCAAGGGGGCTGGCCACGACATCCAGTTCAGCAAGCCCGAGGTCGTCCTGGCTACGGTCGATCAGGTCTTGAAGAGGGCAGGGGGCCGATAACCATCAGCACACCAGCGTGACACGGTCGCCGATCGACGCCCAGCACCGGCGTGGGGAGTCGGCAGCGGCGGGGTCCCGGCACCGCCGGTCACGCCGGGCCTCATGGGATCGTCTCGCTTGTTCTAGTGCGAGCGTCGGTTGAAGCAGACCAGCGCGCACGCCACCAGCACAAACGCGAACCACCGGCCCGAGTCCCGGTCCCAACGGACCTGCAGCCGCCGGTAGCAGCTCAACCAGGACAGCGCCCGTTCCACCCGCCAGCGATGCCGGCCCAGCCGCTGCGACGAGTCGATCCCACGCCGCGCGATCCGCGCCCTGATGCCATGACGCTGCAGCCAGGCCCGATTGGCGGCGCTGTCGTAGCCCTTGTCGGCGTCCAGCTTGCCGGGCCGGACCCGTCGCCGGCCCGACGGTGTGCGCACCGGCGGGATGTCCTCCACGACCGCCGTCAGCATGGTCACATCGGCAACGTTGGCGGCGGTCACCACCGCCGTCAGCGGTAGCCCGCGGCCCTCGCAGGCCAGGTGGATCTTGGACCCTGGCTTGCCGCGATCGACCGGATTTGCGCCAACATGGTCCCCCCTTGCTTGGCGCGGACGCTGGCCGAGTCGACGCTCACCCGCGACCAGTCCAGCCGGCCCTGCGCGCCGAGCTGATCGAGAATGTCGAGGTGGAGCTGCTCGAACACGCCGGCCTTGGCCCACTCATTCAGCCGCCGCCAGCAGGTCGCTGGCGAGCCGCAGCCAAGCTCCCGGGTAGGCAGCAGCCGCCAGGGGGTGGAGGTGCGGGCCATGTACACGATCGCGGCGAAGCAGTTGCGATCGGGGATGGAGCGGACTCGGCCGCCCCACCAGGGCCGCGGTGGGGGTGGCAGCAGCGGCTCCACGATCGCCCACAGCTCGTCAGGCACGAGCTTGTCTCCAAGAGTAGTCATGACGCGGATCATGCCAGAGCGCCAACCATACTGCCCCAAAAGGAGCGAAACGGCGTCTAAGAGCCCGTTGAGATCGACGGGTATGCTCCCACTTTCCTGGAGGGGAGGTAAACCATGCCGGACGTGGACTGGTCGAGTGTCGTTCCGACGCTGGTCGGCGCGGTCGTCGGCGGGGCACTCACCCTCGTGGGTTCGATCTTCGCGAGCACCAGGGACGTGCGTCGTCAGCGTCGTCTGCACATTTACGAGGAGCTGCTGCCGCAGTTCGACAGATTCGAGGAGACGGGCCGTGAGGAAACAACGCCGGCATGGCTCGATCGTGGAGTCTGGCCGTGGCTTGCGACGGTTCGCAGGAACGCCGCGCTCACCGGACCCGCCGAGCGACGGATGGTGCGGCGGATCGTCGACTTGCACAGGGAGTACAGGGCCGCCGAACGGGCGGACCTTGCCAGGTCGATGGATAGGGAACTCCTCCCACACCAGGAGAAGGCCCGGCAACCAGATGATCTAATCGACGACCTAGACAAGGCGGTTGAGAAGTATCGACGCCTGCTCGAGCGCAAGATCCGGTAGCCCCCTCGGGGGAGTGGTGCGGCCGGATGGTCTTACAAGGCATCTCCAGACGGCGGGCTGCGACGAAGCGATCCTGAGCGCGCAAGCTGGCCAAGAAGGGAGGTGCAGTTGGAGGCCCTGGTTGTGGTCCTCGTGCTTGTGGCCGTGATCCTGTCCGGCGCCCGGCGCTAGGATGCTAGGTGTGCCAGCGCGGGCGGGGAAGCCGTGGAGATGAAGAGTACCGTTACGAAAAGGCGGCGTCCCGCCTGAACGAAGGGACGCTCCCTGTCCGCGCTGCGCCGCCGGCTCCTGCCGACCACTCCAGGATATTGCGGCCTTCACGGTCGCTCCCGACCTGCGCGACCTGCGGCTAGCGCAGCGCTCAGGCGCCTATAGTCCGCGACTACCTGGAGTAGCGGCTAGGATCTGCTATGAGGCCACTCAAGGGCCTCCGACGGCCTGGAAGTGGTGCCGGCCGAGCGGGAATTGCACCCAGAGCGGAACGCCTTGAGGGCTAACTGTAATCCAGAACCCCCAGGGGTCGACCGCATTGAGATCACCGCTCACCTGGAACCCCTGATACTCGCGCTCTGCTGAGGCGATACCCTTGCGCTCATCCGAGGAGATGCCCGCTTGTCGGGCCTGAAGCCAAACCGTTTCGCCGTTGGACAACGGGAGGCTGCCGACAATCCAGTCGCCGGGCTGGGACACCGAGTTGATGCCTTCGGCCGGAACCGTGGGGGTTGAGAAGAGCACGTTGAACAGCAACTTTCTCTTTCGTGCTGGGCCCGGTACCCAGAGCGTATCGGGTGGTGGTTTCCCGGTGGGCTGGAACTGACCACGCCACTTCACCCAGGGAATGGCGACCGCAGGCCCTTGAACCCAGCCCGGCGTGAATTCGGGAGGCCGGGTCCAGGTGAACTGTCGACGCGACCCGGACTTCGTGGACACAATCCCTGACTGGCTCGTGAACGCCGAGATCCATTCACCAGTCTTGTGCATGCTGAACTTGAACAAGTGCGCCACGTCTCTGGCGGCGAGATACACGTCGGAGCCATGGACCCAGAGACGCCAGACGCCTGAGTATGGCCGTTCCGGAGATCCGGCTGCGAAGCGAAGCGTTGGGTCTCGCATAAGCCCTCGGACGGTAGACAGAAAGAAGCCTCTTGGCGGCTGAGTAGTATTGCACAGAGCTGCGACCTTCCGATTTCCGACTGGTGGTCTCAGCGATGAGCCGGCATCAGCCTTCGTTGGCTCCGGCCCAGACCAGCGCTTGTGATTGAGGGTGTCCGTGATGCTCGGTGCGTCGGGACGTTGACGAGGACCAGACCATGGGCGGGTTCTCGAAGCCTGCCCGGAGGTCTGGTCCCCGATGGCATACTGCCCCCGCTCCTCCCTGCCCGCCACCGTGCTTGAC
>WNGB01004189.1_pt1 | contig 35387 bp, 28 predicted proteins | sample 5400681 | NCBI WGS metagenome assembly WNGB01 (sample SAMN13153367, study PRJNA577476) | soil metagenome | isolation source: 115 cm soil or saprolite under grassland replicate 2 | place: USA:California | collected 2016-06-15 | reverse complement strand
TCGTAGAAGTGCGTCAGGATCGCATCGTCGAGCTGCACGATCAGGCCGGCGTCGGTGATCGTGCGGTACTCCTCGTGCAGCGCGTCGGCGAGCGCTTCGAGGTAGGCCTCGTGCGATGGGTAGTACTCGTTGGTGTGGTCGACTGAGATACTGGTCGGCGCGACCACGGGCAGAAATGCCCCCTCGACCTGGACGCCCTCGAGCGCTTTGAGGAAGTTGTCGACGTCGCGCTGCATGGCGGTTTTGCCGATATATCTGAGCGGGCCGATGCACACGTGCCGCTGAGTCCCGAGCTGGCTCATGCCCGAGTGCTGGAAGAAGTCCGGGTAGCGTGTCTCGTCGCGGCCGAGGAAGCCGATCGCCGGCCGTTCGACAGGCCGCACCTCATAGCCGTCGAGCCGCTCCATGACGTAGCTGAACCAGCTCGATTTGCCGAACTCGCCATCGCTGACGACGTCGACACCAGCCTCGACTTGCTTCCGAACTACCTCTTTGACGGCCTCGCCCAGCGTAACGGTGCGCGTCGCCTCGTCGGCCTGCGTTTCGGCGAGTGCGAGCACCTCGGGCGGGCGGATCAAGCTGCCCGCAAACGTCGTAAGAATGCGATCGGTGCTGCGCTTCATTGGCTTCCAGCGAATCCTAGCCGCCCACGGCTGCTGCCGGCGTAGGCTAGCAGACACCATGACAAGCGCCTCGGCATCCGCAACGCGTTCATCCAGGGGCCATTGGCGATGACACCCGGCGCATCGATCGTGGGGCCCGCGCTGACATTGCAGTTCATGCCGCTGCGCGAAGACCTGTATCCGGCGAATGCGGAGTATGTCGATCCCGAGGTGCAACTGCACCGCCACGTGCTGTACCACACCCAGCCCGGCGACGTCGTCGTGGTCGATGCCCGCGGCGATCTGACCAGTGGCGTCTTCGGCGCGATGATGATGACGTACTTCCGCGGCCGCGGTGGCCTCGGCGTGGTGATCGACGGCGCGATTCGCGACTTCGGCGAAGCCAAGACACTCGGACTCGGCTTGTGGCTGCGCGGCGTCACGCCGAACTTCCATACCCAGACCAATATCTTCCCGTTCGCGGTCAACGTCCCGATCGCATGCGGTGGCGTGACAGTCATGCCTGGCGATCTGATCGTCGCCGATGACGACGGCGCCGTGGTGGTGCCGATCGCTCTAGCGGCACAGCTCGCGCAGAAGGCGAACGAGCACGTCGAGTGGGAAGAATTCAGTCGTTTGCGCTTGTCCGAGGGCGGCGACCTGCGCCGCTACTACCCACTCAGCGACGCGGCGCGGCCAGAATACGAAGCCTGGCGTCAAGCACAGGGTTAACGGATGCGCAAAACTGAACCGGCTCGCGTGCGCCTGCGGTTGGGTGCCGCGCTGCGTCCGTGCGCGAGGCGGCGAGCTTGAGCCAGGAGGGCTGGGCGGCTCGACCCGGCTACGGCCGCCGGACGATCCAGCACTGTGCGCTGCGCCGAGCTGTCGGTAGTGTTCAATTGAACGTGAAGCCGCGCTGCTCTGCGGCTTGCTTGACGTAGGCGATGGCGGCCAGCGCCTGATCGGCGGGCAGGTGCTCGACGATTACGGCGGTGTCTTCGCCTAGTTCGCTGACGACTTCGAAAAACGCGTCCAGATCGAGCAGCCCGTGACCGGGCGGCGCCTCGGAGATGTGGACGACCAGTTCCGGATCCGCTTGGACATCTTTGATGTGCGCCGACCGTGCGTAACACTGCCCCAGGGTCTGCCACATGTGACGCATGGCGTCTGCGTTCGCCCAGACCTTCGAGAAATCACCCAGCAGGTTGACCGGGTCGAAGTTGGCGCGGACCCACAGCGAGTCGACCGCCTGAATGACGTCACGGATGTGCTCCGGAGTATCGAGCGCTGTGGTGACGTGGCACTCCAGTGCGAGGATGACGCCAGCGTCCGCCGCCCACGGAGCGACGCGGCGCAGGCTGGCGACCAGGCGCTCGCGCGTTGCGGGCTGGTGATTGTCAGGATGGGGGCCATAAAAGGCGCTCGGGTGGCGTGAGCCGCAGCCACTGATGATCATCTCCGCGCCGAGCAAGCGTGCGGTGTCGAATGCCGCGCGCAAGCGGTCCAGCTCCGAGCGGAGAACTGCGTCGTCCGGATGAGTTAGCTGGGGGTTGTAGCCGGTGGCCTGCACGATGGACAGGCCGTGCTCGGTCAGCACGCTGCGCACGCGGCTCGCCTCCGCGGCAACGGCTTCAGCCGATGGCTGGAAATGTGTGGTGAGCACGCGCACGCCAAGGCGGGCGAGTTGGCGTGCGAGCGACTCGTCAACGTCCGACGGGAGGCGCGGTACCGGTCCGCCGGCAACACCTAGACGCAATCTCACGGCAAAGATCCGACGTGCGCCTCAGTGTGCACCAGTTGACCATTGAGACTCATCCCCTCGCGCGCCGCGACCCAGACCGCGATGGCCGCGACTTCCTCGGGCTTCTGGAGTCGCTCCAGGGGACTGCCAGCCGCGCGCTGGGCGGCGAAGTCTTGTGGACTCATGCCCTCGAATTCGGCCATCTGATCGGCGATCGGACCGAACATCCCCTCGCGGACTGATGTCGGATAGAGCACGGTCGTGGCGATGGCGTGCGGGCCCAGCACCAGCGCCGTGGACTTGGAAAGATGGTTCAGCGCGGCTTTGCTCGCGCCGTACGCTGGTAGGAACGGTCGGCCCCGTTCTGCCGCACCGGAGCTGATGTTCAGGATTTTGCCGCGGCAGTTGGTCGACGGGTGCGCAGCCTGGCTCTGCATCATCCGCCCCGCACGCTGCGTGGCGAGCAGCGCAGCGTCGAGGTTGACGGCGAACACGCGCCGCCATGCCTCGAGGGGAAAGTCGAGCAGTGGCGCGACGTGGAAGATGCCAGCGTTGTTGACCAGGATGTCCAGACGGGCGAAGTCTTGTCGCAGGCGGCTGAAAAGGCGGTCTTGCGAGTCTGGCGAGGTCACGTCGGTAGTCACCGCTAGCGCGCGACCGCCATTCGAGGCGATCGTCGCCGTGGTTTCCGCGGCCGCTTCGGCGTCGATGTCCGCCACAACGACCGAAGCGCCCTCAGCGGCGAACGCACACGCAATCGCCGCCCCAATACCCTTACCAGCGCCCGTGATCAGGGCGACCTGGGCATGGAGCCGAGCGTGCGGCATTCAGCCTTTGACCGCCTTGTCCAGGCCCTTCATCATGTTGTCGATCGCCTCCTCAGGCTTGATCTCACCCAGCAGCACGCGCTGGAAGTTGGGCAGGACGACGGTCAACCCCCAGTTCGAGGACCCAGCGAACGCCGGCGCTGGACCGCCGAACTTGAGCGTGTCGATGGCCGCGGCGTAGTACGCATTCTTCTGGATGCGCGGGTCGTCGACGACTTTGGTGGAGGATGGGAAGTAGCCGGTGGATTCGAGGAACGTGATCTGCGTGTCAGGCTGGGCCCAATGGTCCAGCCACGCCCAGTCCGCGTCCGCGTTCTTGGGGTCGCTCATCCCGTTGTACGAGTAACTTACGTCCGCAATGTGAGTCGCTGGACCGGCGGGTCGGGGCAGGGTGCCGAACTTACCGGAGTCCGCGCCAAGTGCCGTGCTGACGTCGATGAGCGATCCGGTGTGGTGCCACAGCATGGCCGTCTGGCCGGTCGTAAAACCGGTCATGATCTGTTGGAAACTGTCATTGGTGACGCTCGGCGGCACCGCCTTGTGTTTGGTGAACAGCTCGCTGTACCAACGGAGTGCGTCGGTGGCCTTCTGCCGATCCATGGCCGGCTGACCCTTGTCGTCCACGATGGGCGAGCCGAACGAACGGATGACCTCGATCAGCGCGCCTTCGCCGCCGCCAGCGCCGCGCATGCCAAACCCGAAGCGGTTCTTGGACGGATCGGTCAGCTTGATCGCGGCGTTCTGGAGGTCGTCGAAGGTCTTTGGCGGCGCGATGCCGGCCTCTTTGAACCAGTCGGCGCGGTAGTACATCCAGTCGACGAACGCAAAGCTGGGGACACCGTAGATCTTGCCGTTGACCGTGGCGTCCTTGAAGCGTTCGTCGGGCAGGTACTGGCGCTGATCCCATGCTGCCACACGTGAGGTGAGGTCGATCAAACCGCCCATTGCCACCATGTCCGGCAGACGGACGCTCGAGATCATCGTCGTTTCGGGCTTGCCGCCACCCTGGACCGCCAGCGTGAACTTGGCCATGAAATCGGAGTTGGGCACGTTCTCGCTGTTGACGGTGACGTTCGGATACTTGTCCTTGAAGGCCTTGGTCACCTTCGTCAAGCCGTCCATCTCGCTCTGGCTGGTGAAGGTGTGCCAGTAGCTGACCGTGCCGGTCAGTGCCGCCGGCTTGACTGCCGCGGGGGTGGGCGCGCTCGACTGGGACACACCAGGTGGCGCGACCGCCTGTGGCGCGCATGCCGCGAGTAATAGCCCACTGCCGGTCAGTGCTGTAGCCCTCAGAAAATCACGTCTGTGCATGACATCCCCTTTCCATTGAACGAGTTAGCCTTTGACTGCCCCTAGTGTCAGACCGCGTACGAGTGCGCGCTGGACGAGCGCGAAAAACAAGAGAATCGGCGCAATACTGATGACGCCGCCGGCCGTCAGCAGTCCCCACGGCAGCTGATACTCGCCGACCATCAACTGCAACCCGACGGGCCAGGTGCGAATCCCCTGGCTCGTCGTGAGCATCAGCGCGAACAAGAACTCGTTCCACGCAGAAATGGCGATCAGGACCGCGGTCGCCGCAACGCCGGGTCGCGCGAGCGGCAGCACGACGCGCAGGATCGCTCCGGCCCGGGTGCAGCCGTCGATGCGCGCAGCATCCTCGAGCTCCGGGGGAATGGTGTCGAAGAACCCCTTCAGAATCCAGATGCTGACCGGCGTCAGAAATGCCGTATACGCCAGCGTCAGCCCGAGGTGGGTGTCATATAAGCCCAGTACACGCAACGCGATGAAGATCGGCAACAGCAGCAGCACCGCCGGAAACATGCGGATCACGAGATAGAAGAGCAGGAGTTGGCCGCGCGCTCGGAACCTGTAGCGCGACAGACTGTACGCGCCGCTGATGCCGACGGCCAGGCAGACCAGGACGGTGAGTGCCGTCACGATGGCACTGTTCAAGAACATGGTCGGGAAGCCCGCCTGCGCCCACAACGTGGCGTAGTTCTGGAGGGTCGGACGCAGTGGGAAATACTGGATCTCGGCGGTCACGATATCGGCGTTTGCCTTCAGTGACGTGAGCGCGGTCCAAACAATGGGAAAGACGGCGAACGTGAACGCGCCGATCAGCACGCCGTACGCCAGCACGTCATACAGTCGCTGGGTCTGGTGCCGCGAGCGGATCACGGCCTACTCACGAGTCACGCCCGATACGCGCACATACGCCGACGTGAACACCATCAACACGACCAGCATGACCGTGGCGACGGCCGCCGCCGCCCCGAAGTTGAAGCCCGTGTAGGCATTGTTGAACGCCAGCAGCGATAGCACATGCGTGGCCAAGCCCGGGCCACCGTGGGTCAGAATGATCATCAGGTCGGGCGCATTGACCAGGCCGATCACACGCAGGATCACCGACGCCACGATCACCGGCGTCAGCAGCGGCAGCGTGATGCGCCAGAAGCGATACCAGGCATTGGCGCCGTCGACCTCCGCTGCCTCGTACAACTCGTCTGGGACGCCCTGCAGGCCGGCCAGCAGCAGCAGCGTGAAGAACGGAAAGTTCTTCCACAGGTCGACGACCAGGACGGCGGCCATCGCCGTCTCGGCCTGAGCGAACCATGCCACGTAGCCCTGCAGCAAGCCCAGTCGCACGAGCACGTCGTTGACGACGCCCAGGCGTGAGTCAAGCAGCAAGCTCCACATGTGTCCGGCCACGACGGTCGGCATGAGCCATGGCAGCAGCAGGCCGAGGCGGAGCAGGCCGATCCCGCGCAGCCGCGGCCGGTTCAACGCCAGCGCGATGATCAGACCAAGCAGGAACTGCGAGCCGGCGCCGACGGTGACCCACACCACGGTGTTTCGAGCGGCCACCCAGAACACCGAATCGATCCACAGGTCGGCGTACTGGGCGAGGCCCACGAAGCTTGGAACAGGCGCGCGCAGCAGGTTGTAGCGCTGGAAGCTTAGCCAGACACCCGAAGCAACCGGGTAGACCGCCACCATCGCGACGAGCAACAGGCTGGGCAGCAGCAGGTAGTACGCCCAATGGTTCGACTCTGACAGATCGCCCAGCCGCCACGCGGGCCGCGCTACTGGCTCGGATGGCAGTGCGATGCGCTCGGCCTGCCTCACACGGGCGACGTTACCATTTAACGATTCTGGTCAAACCCGGTCAGCCGATCACACGGCCAAAGGCAAAGCTGACGGGCACCGGCGTCCTGGTCACCGCACCGGTCGGATGAAGCCGACCCGAGTTCTGATTGATCCGGAACGGCACCACGGTGTCGGAGTTCTGGTTGCCCACGAGCATAAGCCTGCCCGAAGGGTCGATGTTGAAGCCGCGCGGAATCGCGCCCTGTGTTGACGTCCAGCCGATCGGACTCAGCTTGCCCGTGGTCTGGTCAATACGGAAGCCCACGATGGTGTTGTGCCCGCGATTGGAGCCGTACACGAACTTACCGCTCTGGTGCACGATGATCTCGGCGGTACTGCTGGAGCCCTTGAACCCTGGCGGTAGGGTCGAGACCGTCTGCAACCACGTGCATGTCCCGCGCGCCGCGTCGTAGCTGAACGCAGTGATTGACGACACCATCTCGTCGATCACGTAGACGAAGTTGCCGCTCGGATGGAACGACATATGACGCGGTCCGGAGCCGGAGGCGACCTGTGCATGGTCAAGATTGGCGTTCGCCACGAGCATGCCGGTGGTCGTATTGAGCGTCCACGACCACACGTTGTCAGTCCCGAGGTCGGGTCCGAAGACGTATGCGCCGCCCGGATCGAACTTCGTGTCGTGCGGGTGCGGCGCCTCCTGGCGCTCGGTATTCGGACCGTGACCAGTGACTGCGAAGACACCCGTAGCCGGGCCGAGGCTGCCGTTGGCCTGGATGGGCAGCACACTCCAGTTCGCCCCGATGTAGTTCGCCACCAGCGCGTATTTGCCGCTGGGATCGACGATCACATGGGCCGGAATCGCACCCCGCGTCTGCTGATCGCCGAGCGAGGTGAGCTTGCCCGTGGCCGGATCGATCGCAAAGGCGGTGATGCCGCCCGTATTGCTGGCGCCCTTCCAGGTCGAGACTTCGCTGGTTGCATAGAGGTGGCTCGCGTTCGCGTCCACCGTCACCCACGACGGGTTTTCGATATCGAAGACCTGGATCAGGCTCAGAGCGCCGGTGCGCCCGTCCATTTTGAAGACGTAGATGCCGCGGGCCGTGCTCGGCTGGGTGCCCCCGGGCGCAGTATTCGGCGCCGTGTACGTTCCGACGTAGACGTAGCGAGACGGCGCTCTCTGGTGGTCGTCCTTGTCGTCGTCCTCGTCGTCTTGGTTCGCGCTGGCCACGGCCGGCGCGACGAATGCCGCCAGCGCGGCGGCGCCCACCAGCGGAAACAGATCCCGACGACCAAGCTTGATTGCCTCTGTCGACTCGTTCATGCCCACCCTCCTGCTATGTGGTCTGACCAACCCTGAACTTCTTTGGTGCGGGCAAAGTGCAGCCACGATACAGCGTTCCGCCTCGGCGCCGCTCGGAGCACCGTGCGCGACCATGAACTGGTCGGGTTAGCCGCCGAGGTCGGCCAGCAGCAAGAAGACCAGGTCGGGCGCCGCTTCGCACACGACACGCGCTTGAGCCTCGAGCCGCGGCCGACCCAGGATATCGGTGCCCGAGCGAATGTTGTAGGTCAGCGCGCGAATAGCCGTCACGGCCAGACGCGCTCGCCGCCGACGTACGTTGCCTGTACCTGGATCGCGGCAAGCTGCATCGGGTCCGTCGTCAGAGGAAACAGCGTGACGAGGTGTTCGAGCACGCGATCAGAAAGCGCTGGGACGACCCTGCGCCCCGTCAACTGCGATATTCGCCCCGTTGATCCATGAGGCGCGTTGGGACAGCACGAAGACCACGACGTCTGCCACTTCCTCGGCTGTCCCGAGCCGACCCCAGGGAAACTCGCGCCGTTCGAACTCTGCAAACCGATCGGCATCCCGCTCGCGAAAGCGCGCCCAGCCACCACCCGGGAATATGATCGACCCTGGGCTCACGGTGTTGACCCGGATCCGCGATGACGCGAGCTCCCACGCCAGGGCTCCGGCCAGAAAGATTTCACCGGCTTTAGCCGCGCCGTACTGCGCTGTTGGACCGGGCTTCCAGCCTGAAATGGACGCGATCGACACGGCGCTGCCGCCACCCCGAGCTTGCATGTGCGGCACCGCTGCACGAATCGAGCGCACCGCATGGAACAAATTCTGCTCGAACGTCTGCAGCCAGTCCTCTGGAGTGGATTCGAGCAATCCGCGGCCCGCCGAGCCCCCAACGTTCGCGATCACGAGATCAACTCCGCCAAGCTGCGCGGCTGACTCGTCGACAAAGCGCTCCGCCTCGCCCGCTGCCGTCACATCGGCGATCACTCCGTGCGCCCGAACTCCGGTTGCTCGGAGCTCCGAGAGCGTCGTTTCCAGGGTCTCGGCGGTGCGACCGCAGATCGCAACGTCGACTCCCTCGTGCGCCAAGCGGAGCGCCGTGGCCCGCCCAATGCCGCGACTGCCACCAGTCACCAGTCCGATTTTTCCAGCCAGGCCCAGATCCACGGCACGCGCATGATACCCACCAGCGCGGCCAATCGGCTTGCCGCCTGGCGAGGGCCGAACGAATCGCGCTCGCCAGGCGGGCGACCTTACTTTGCGGCGGCTAGCGCGTCCTGGTATTCACCGCGTGCTTTTTCACCGCCATTGTTCCGCCAATCCCTGACCAGGCCGTCGAGGTCGCTCAACGGGCTGCGGCCGGTGACGATCTCGCCAACCCCGTCACTCATCGCCAGGTCGAGTGTCACCTTTTGCCCGGAAAACGTCGGCGAGAACAGACCCAACGTGGGGTCGGCAATCGCGACGTCCGCCAATGCCTTCTCGTCTTCTTGAATATCGGTCGCATACTCCTGCGACCGGTACGGCGAGAAGAGCACCTGCGGGTTGTTGGTGATGTACTTCCACGTACTCACCACTTCAGACTTGCCCTTTTCGGTCAGCGCCGGAATACCCTGCGCGTCGCGTGCGTAGTGCACGCCATCCACGCCGTAGTTCAGGAGCGCCCACTCCTGACTGCCAAACGGCGCGGCGATGTAATTCAGCACACGCAGCAGGAGCTTGACCCGATCGGCGCTGCCCTTCTTGATGAAGCTCATGCCGAAGTTGCTCGGGCCAGTGTGGTAGATCGGCTTGGCTTTGTCGTCGACCGAAAACGGATGGATCACCCGCAAGCGCGCCGCCGGGTTCTCAACTGCAAGCAGCGGCCATTGAGCGATCAGCGCACCGAACGAGTGCGACGCAATCACGGTCTGGCCCCCGCGCAGCGCGGTCGATAGCGTCGTCCCGTTCAAGTTGCGCGTATCCGGGTGATAGACCCCGGCCGCCCAGAGGTCGCGTGCGAAGCCGACGGCCGCTTTGTATTCGTCGGTCTCGAAATCCTTGACCAGCTTGCCGTTCTTGTCGAGCGCCCAGTTATTCGGCGCACCGAAGATCATGAGTAGCGGCGCCTGACTGCCCAGGCCGAACGCGGGCGGCGTGGCGGCCGCGATGCCGAACTGGTTCTGCTGCGGCCTGGTCACCGCGGTGAGAAACTTCTTGAAGTCGTCAGCCGATTTCGGCAACTCCAACTGCGCGCGATCCACGATGTCCTGTCGCACCAGGAACGCATTCAGGAACGGCGCCCGCGGCACCGGAACGCCGTAGATGGCGCCGTTGAACACCGTCTCAGCCCAGCACGGTGTCGGAAGATTGGCCAGGTTGGGATAATCCTTGACTGCGTCGCCGCCGATGTAGGACGTCAGATCGGCGCATTGCGCTTGCAGGAACGCGGGCAGATTGGGAATGTAATTCGTCGGATTGTTGTAGAGAGTGTCCGGCAAGTCGCCACCAGCGATGGTGGTGTTCAGTCCGGTGCGGTAGTCGCCGGATCCGTACAGGCGCTGACGCACGGTGAGACCCATATCCTTGTTCACCGCTTGCCATGCGGCGTTCTGCTCCAGCGGCACGACCGCGCCCTGGATGAGGTTCGTCATCAGCGTGACGTCCTCGCCTTTGCCCGGCGCCTCCTTGACGGCTTTGAACAACGTCTGCGGAAAGCCGAAATAGCCGGCGTCCACACCGTCGGCTCGGGCGGGCAGGTCCGCCTTGGGGCCGTCCTGGATCGGTACGTAGGACGGGGTCTTGATCTTCCCCGCGTTCGTGCCGCCGCCACTTGTGGCTGGCCCCGCGGCAGGCCGAGGCACCAAGCCGCACGCCGCGAGTAGCGGCAGGGTCAACCCCGCGGCCGCGATCTCGCCGGTTCTGACCAACAACCCGCGCCTGGTCAACGAAGCCATGCCACACCCCTCCCCGCCACATTCGCTCCTGCCCAGTAAGGATATTCAACCCGTGACTGTGCCGCAGGTATCGTTAGGTGATCGCATGGATGACAGCTTTGACGTAGCGATCGTCGGTGGCGGCCCCGTCGGGGTCGCACTAGCGGTCGAGCTGGGCCAGCGCCGTATCTCGTGTGTGCTGGTCGAGCGCCACCTGGCGCCGCAGCCCATCCCGAAGGGCCAGAACCTCACCAATCGGACGCTCGAGCACTTCTACTTCTGGCGCTGCGTCAACGAATTGCGCGCCGCGCGCGTGATGCCCGCGGACTACCCGATCGGTGGCGTGACCAGCTATGGCAATCTGATGAGCGCCTACTACCACGTCTCCGGCACTGGCAGGAGCGCATGGGCCGGACGCGGTGCCAGCGTGCAGGACTACTACTTCCAACGCAATGAGCGACTGCCGCAGTATTGCACCGAGTCGGTGCTGCGCAACCGTCTGAAACAACTGCCCTCAGTCAGCACCCTGTTTGGCTGGACGGCCGAGCGCGTCGAACAGCACGACGCGGGCATCAGCATCACCATTCGTCCCGAACCAGGACGAGTCCGGACACGAGGGCCGCCGCACCATACAGAGTACGTACGTCGTGGGGTGCGATGGTGGCAAATCGCTCGTGCGGGAGAGCATGGGTATCGATCGCGGCGGACGCAACTTCGACCAGCGGATGGTGCTGGCGGTCTTCCGTTCGCCGGAGTTGCACGACTTCCTCAACCGCTTCCCGCCCGCGACAACCTATCGGGTGATGAAGCCGGAGCTGCACGGCTACTGGCAATTCTTTGGCCGCATCGACGTCGGCGAGGGCTTCTTCTTTCACGCACCCGTGCCCAACGACGCCACACCGGATACATTCGACTTCCTCGGCTTGCTGCACGAGGCGGCGGGCTTCCGATTTCACGCCGAATTCGATCACCTTGGCTTCTGGGACCTGCGCATCATGCTCGCCAGCCAGTACAGCTTGGGGCGCATGTTCATCGCCGGCGACGCGTGCCACCAGCACCCGCCCTACGGTGGCTTCGGCCTGAACACCGGACTGGAGGACGCCGCCAATCTCGGCTGGAAGCTAGCGGCCAAGCTCCAGGGCTGGGGCGGCCAGAAGCTCTTGGATGATCGCCGGTGGCATTGAGCGCGACCGGGCCTGGCTCGAGCGGTACAACCCGGCCAGAGACAGGGCCGAGTTCGAGCGGGCCTGGGCGGAGTACGGTGGGTCATGGGGCATGCGACCTCAGGCATATGAGCCGCACTACGAAGGGTCGTCGGTGGTCTCTGGGCCCGAAAATGGCGTGTGCAGCATTCACGGACGAATGTCATTCAAAGCCGAGGCCGGGCACCACCTCGCGCCGAAGAAACTCAGCAGCGGTCGCAGCGTGTTCGAGGAGTTGAGCGACGGCTTCACGCTGCTCGCGTTCGACACCGATGATGGCGCGGTGCGCGTACTTGACGAGGCCGCGCGCCAGCGCAAAGTGCCGTTGAAAGTAATTCGCGACACTCATGGCGGCGGCCGCGAGCAGTACGAGTCGCGCCTGGTTCTGGTGCGTCCCGACCAGAATGTCGTCTGGGCGGGCGATACTGCGCCGGAGGATCCGACAGCGCTGATCGCCTGCATCTCTGGCCAGTAGCACCGGGCGCTGAGGGACGTCCCGACGCCAGGACTGTCCCCCAACTCGCACTTACTCGATGATTAGTTGCCGCGGGTCCACACCACCTCGCCGACGCGCTGTCCGAGCACTTTGCCGGTGTCGACGCCAGTCCGGTAGTGGATGCCAGCCATGATCCGCGCCTCGCCCGCCTGGTCCACGATGGCATCCAGGGTGCCCGCTTCGGCGGGAAATTGGCGCGCTAGAACGGACGCTGCCGCGCCGGAGAAACACGAGTGCGCAGAAGGGTAGCTGGGGTGGTTGGGTGTGACGAACAATGTGGTGATCGTCGGATCGACCATTGTTGGCCGCGGCGCCCAGTATGCGTACTTGGCGTCCCAACAGGCGATGCCCGCGTCGTTCAACGCGATGTTGACCAGCGCATAGATGCGCGACGCCAGTAGGGTGTCGTCCTGCACGCGGTGTTCGAACATCAAGCGGCTGGCTTGATCGTTCCAGAATTCGAATATGGCGCGGCCGCCGTAGTACTCCCAGTAGCTCGCGGTGAGATTGGTCAGGTTGGTGCGCGGGTAGTCCTTCACTTCGGCCACATCACGCGCCATCTGCTCGGAATCCGCCGCTGGAGGCGGACCAGGCCGAAATTGGCTGCCAATCGTGAGCGCCCACGGCTTCCATGATCCGGCCAATGGCTCGATGGGGTTTGTGCCTGTCCAGTTCCCAGGCTCGGTCGGCACAGTACCCGTCCACTTCGCGTCTGAGCCATCGGTCTGGCCCCAGGTGACGGCCCGCTCTCCGACCTGTCGGCCTAGCGCGCGCCCGGCCGAGCTGTCGCTGGGATAAGCCACCCCAGCTTCTACCCGAGAGTACGCCGCCTCGGCGGCCCAGCCTGAAAACAGGTCGGCGTCGGCCGGGAACAGGTACGCGAGCACGGCCTCCGCGGCCCCCGCGGCCGCGGCCCGTTCGTCCGGATACCCGGGCGTCGCGGGCATCGGGATTGCCGCGCGCGCTGTCGCCGGCCGCGCCCGATTGTGGGTCTGTTTGCTGTCCACGGTCGCGTCGTAAATCGCAACGTTCATCAGCGCCATCATGCGGGCCGCGCGCCCCCCGCCGACCGCGTGGCTCTGCGCGTACTTGATCGCGCGCTGCGTCCAGCGGTAGGGCGGGGCGCCAGCATCCCAGTAGCGGATGCGGTCGAGCGCGCTTGCGTCGCGATTGTCGGCCAGCACCTGGATCTCAGCCAGTTCGGCGCGCGTCTCGACGGCATCCGGCGGCGGACCCAAGCGCAGTTCACTCGGAGACGACAATAGCCACGTCGTCCATGTCGCGGCTTGAGTCTGACGCTGATCGGTCGCGGCCGACGTGAGGGTCGGGCTGGAGGCGACGCTGGCAACGACAGTAAAAATGGCGAAAACGGACAACAGCCGCTTCAGTCTTGGCACGAACCTTCCTCCCTCGAAAGTTGCTGCATCGCCGAGTCTCGACTGACCCTGGACCTTGCGCCACACACCAGCCACACTTTCAGCCACACAAATGCCAACGCGCCTACCCACCTTCGCCGAGTTGCTTCGACGCGAGCGTCGTGCCCTGGGGCTGACCCAAGCTGAGCTTGCCGAGCGCGCCCACCTCAGCGAGCGTGGGATAAGCGACATGGAACGCGGCCTCAAAACTCCGCATCGCACAACGTTGCGCATGCTCGGTGAGGCAATGCGGTTGGCGCCCGACCGGCTGGAAGATCTAGAAGCTGCGCGGCAAGCGCAGCGCCAGGATGCGCCGAGTTCTGGCGCCCGTCCGACCCAGCACAACCTACCGTTGGCTCGGACCACGTTCATCGGTCGCGAGCGGGTGCTGGCTGAGGTCCGTCGCCTGAGTGCTGTCGCGTCGGCTGGCTCGCGGCTCCTGACGCTCACTGGGCCGGGCGGCACGGGCAAAACCCGCGTCGCGTTAGAGGCCGCCGGCGCCATGCTCGACGAGTACCCGGACGGTGTGTATTTCGTGGGCTTGGCACCCATCTCAGATCCGGGGCTGGTCGCCGCGACCATGGCACAGACGCTCGGTATCGCGAGCGACGGGCGTCAGCTGCCGCTGGAAGTGCTGAAGAATTACTTGCGCGACCGGCAGCTTCTGCTGATTCTGGACAACTTCGAGCAGGTGCTCGGCGCGGCCGTCGAGGTCGGCGAGCTCCTGTCAACCTGCGCACGGCTGCACGTGATCGCCACCAGCCGCGCCCCGCTGCGGCTAGTCGGGGAGTTGGAGCTGACTGTTCCGCCGCTGGGGCTGCCGGAGGTCGGATCTGACGATTCCGTCGCGCTCCAGCAGTCCGAGTCGGTACAGCTGTATGTGGAACGCGTCCGCGCCGTCAGACCCGATTTCGCGCTGACGGACGATAACGCCGCAGCGGTGGCAGAGATCTGTCGGCGGCTGGACGGGCTGCCGTTGGCCATCGAGCTGGCAGCGGCGCGCACCCGTCTCCTCGAGCCGCCCGCGATGCTGGCGCCGCTCGAACGCCGACTGCAGTTGCTCACGGGGGGTGCGCGCGACGCGCCGGCTCGGCAACAGACGCTCCGCAACACGATTGCCTGGAGCTACGAGTTGCTCGATGCCGAGGAACAGGCGCTGTTCCGCCATCTGACCGTCTTCGTGGGTGGCTGCAGCCTGGAGGCGGCGCAGGCCGTCCACGGCGAGGACCACATCCTCGATCAGATCGACTCGCTCGTTGCGAAGAGCCTGCTGCGATCCTTGGCCGCGACCAGAGGCGCTGTACGCGTCGGATCGCTCGAGACGATTCGTGAGTTCGGACTCGAACAGCTCGCGTGGATGGGCGAGCTCGAGCCGATGCGGCACCGACATGCCGAGTACTTCCTGGCGTTCGCAGAGCGTGCCGAGCCGGAGCTCGGTGGGCCAAGCGGACGCTTGTGGTTGGATCGATTGGAGGTCGAGCACGACAATCTGCGCGCCGCGCTGGACTGGTGCCTCTCCGAACCTGTCCAGAATAGCGAGATTGCGCTGCGGCTAGCCGGTGCACTCGCCCGCTTCTGGTGGATCGGCGGCCACTTCCGTGAAGGCAGCCGGTGGCTGCACCGTGCGCTGGCCACGACGCATGCTCGCACTCCCGCGCGCCTGAAAGCGCTGTATGGAGCCGGTTGGTTGGCGCACATACAGCACGACCTGGCCTCCGCTCGGCTCTTGCTCGAGGAGGGTCTGGCTATCGCCGAGGAGGTGCATGACGACTGGGCGCGGGCGTGGGTGCTGCACGTCCTCGGCCGCGTGAGGTACTTCGAAGGCAACGCAGACGGTGCCCGCGACTATGCAGAGGCGAGTTTGCGCATTGCCCAGGCGCTCGAGGATCGCTGGCTGACGGGCTGGGCTGTGCACCTCCTCGGGCTGGCAGCGCACATCGCCCACGACGACGAGACCGCGCACGCGTGTTACGCGCGCAGCCTCGCGATCCGCGGCGAGATTGGCCACCTCGAGGGCATTGCGATCGTGCTGCATCTGCGGGGCATGCTGCACCACCGGGCAGGCGATTTCCCCGCGGCGCTCGCGTTGTACCGCGAAGCACTCGAGGTTGCCTGCGAGCTCAACGCAGCGTGGCTCGTGCGGACCGTCCTGTCACTATTCGCCGGCCTGGCCGCGGAATGGCAGCCGGAGCTCGCGGCACGGCTTGGTGGCGCCGTCACGGTCATGAGCGAGTCGGCGCGCACGTTGAACATTCCGCTGACCGAAGCGTTGTTCAGCCGCGGCATGCAGGTCGCCCGCCGTCGACTCGGCGATCCTGCCTTCGCGGCGGCCTGGGCGCAGGGCCGATCCCTGTCGTTGGATGCGGCCATCGCCGGCGCCTGGTCGGTCGAGGTCTCGCCCGACGCCGAGTTCCCAGCCCGCTTGACCGCTGCCGAAGTCGAGGTGCTGCGGCGACTGGCAGGCGGCCGGACGACGGCGCAGATTGCCGCCGAGCTGGTCGTCGCGGTGTCCACCGTCGACCGCCACATCACGCACATTTATCAGAAGATCGGACGCCGCGGCCGCGTGGCGGCGGCGGCATTTGCCCTGGAGCATGGTCTCACCTGAGGGAGTCCCCTCGCCGCTCGCAGTGCCCGAGATCATGGGCTCCTCGGATATCGCCGTGAGCGCGTTTCTGCTTACCCTTCGGCGCATGCTCGACGAGATGATTGCACCCGCTACCGATCAAACCAGCGCACGAAACTGGCGCGCCATTGCGCGTGAGCTTGGACCGCGTTTCGCGGCCAGGACCGGCGCACACGACGCCAACGACGCGTTCGTTGCCCAGAATTACGTCGAGCTCGAAGCCTATGGCGCCTTTTCGGCGGGCGTCCCGCGTGACCTTGGCGGAGGCGGTGCGTCGTACGCCGAGCTGTGTGCGCTGATCCGCGAGCTGGCGCACTCGTGCGGCGCGACGGCGCTCGCGCTGGCGATGCACACCCATCAGGTCGCGGCAGCCGTGTGGCGCCGGCTCCAGGGCCATCCGGTCGATGGCCTGCTGCGCCAGATCGCGTCTGAGCAACTCGTCCTCGTGAGCACCGGTGCGTCAGACTGGCTCAACTCGTCGGGCCATGCCGAGCGAGTCGACGGCGGCTACCGCGTCAGCGCCCGCAAGATCTTCGGCAGTGGCTCACCGGCCGGTGACCTCGTGATCACGACGGCGGTGTATGAGGATCCGGTTGACGGTCCAACAGTCCTGCATTTCCCCGTTCCGATGAATGCCGCCGGTGTGACCGTCGCCGACAACTGGCGTGCGATGGGTATGCGCGGTAGTGGTTCGAACGACGTGGTCTTCGAAGATGTGTTCGTGCCGCAGAACGCGGTGACGCTGCGCAGACCGCGCGGAAAGTGGCATCCGTTCTATAGCGTGGTCGCGGTCGTCGCGCAGCCGATCGTCATGTCGGCATATGTTGGTGTGGCCGAAGCCGCACGCGATCTGGCGCTGCAGCACCTGCAGCGCAAGCGCGACGATCCGGATGTCTGGTACACGGTTGGCGAGATGGACAATGCCCTGGCTTCCGGCCAGATTGCTGTCCAATCAATGATCGATCTGTGCGCGAACTACGCCTTTACACCAGACGTGGCGACCGCGAACGCCGCCTTCATCCGTAAGACGATTGCCACCCAGTCCCTGGTCGCCGCGGTCGAGAAAGCAGCCGAGGCCGTCGGCGGCGCGAGCTTCCTCCGCACCAGCGCCCTGGAGCGTCTGCTGCGTGACGTTCACGGCGCCCAGTTCCACCCACTGCAAGCCAAGCGCCAACACCGCTTCAGCGGCCGCGTGGCCTTCGGACTCGATCCGGTCTGATCAGCGCTGCGTGAGCAATTCTCTCTCGGCGCCGGCTTCCAACAGCGTCCGTTCGTTGAGGCCGTCGAGCCGAACCGAAGTCGAAGCACCTCGCGTTCGCGGGGAGCGAGCTCGTGTTCCGTCGGCTGCCGCCCGAGGCCAATCACCAGGGCACCCTCCGCTCGATTGGCATCGGCGATCAGGCCATCGCCGCGCGCCCACCGTCCCGGAATACGATAGAGGGTGATTAGCACGGGAGAGCTGCGATGCTGAGCAAGATCGACAACGAGACCGTCAGCCGGGTCGGCCCGGGCACCCCGATGGGCACCCTGATGCGCCAGTACTGGCTGCCAGCGCTGCTGTCCAGTGAGCTGCCCAAGCCAGATAGCGATCCGGTGCGGGTGGTGCTGCTCGGCGAGCACTTGATCGCATTCCGCGACAGCACTGGCCAGGTCGGCCTGATCGAAAACCACTGCCCACATCGTGGGGCATCACTTTTCTTCGGTCGCAACGAAGAGGCCGGCCTACGCTGCGTCTACCACGGCTGGAAGTTCGACCTGCGCGGTAGCTGCATCGACATGCCCAACGAGCCGGCGGAGAGCGACTTCAAGCACAAGGTCAAAGCCGTAGCCTACCCGTGCATCGAGCGCAATGGCCTGGTGTGGGCGTATATGGGTCCACGTGAGACGCCTCCGCCCGTGCCTGACATCGAGGCAAACAGTCTACCCGAGGGCGAGTATGCCGTGAGCGCCATCCAGCGTGAATGCAATTGGCTACAGGGGCTCGAAGGCGACATCGACACGAGCCACTTCGGCTTCCTGCACTTCGGCGCCGCGGACCCGGAGTCCGCGCAGCCTGGCACCTTCCAGTACTACACGTTGAAGGATCGCGCGCCCCGCTACCAGGTCGTGGACACCGAGTTCGGCTCGATGTACTCAGCTTTCAGGCCCGCCGAGCCAGGCACGCTCTACCACCGCATCGGGCTGTTTCTGTTCCCGTTCTGGACGATGATCCCAACCGGTGTGCTCGGCCATCAGGTCCTCGCCCGCGCCTGGGTACCGGTGGACGACGAGCACACGATGTTCTTCTCGCTCACGCCCAAGGTGCGCGGGGTCGAACGGGCTATCCAGCCAGGGATGGAGTTGCACGCCAACAGTTCAGACTGGTACGGCCGCTTCCGGATGGTGTCCGACATCACCAACGACTACCGCATCGACCGTGACTGGCAGCGCAACGGCGGCGACTACACCGGCATCGCAGGCATCCACACCCAGGACCAGGCGGTGACCGAAACCATGGGCCCGATCTACGACCGCACCAGGGAGCACCTCGCAAGCTCCGATGTGATGATCATCCGGACCCGACGGCGCCTGGTGCAGGCCGCGCAGGCGCTGACGCAAGACGGTGCCGTTCCGCCCGGCGTGGACCAGCCGGAGATCTATCGGCAGCGGTCCGGCGGGATCATCCTGCCCGACGGAACGGACTGGGTGGCGGCCACCGAGGATCTGCGCAAGGCCTATGTGCCGCATCCAGACCTGGATCCGGCCCTGGCCGGGCGCCTCGGTGGCCAGCAGCCACCAAAGCCTCGAGCAGTTGAAAAAGGCTCCGACTGAGCGTATCAAGACGCTGCTCGGTGTGCTGAATTACCTCGCTGCGCCGATTGGCACTTCCGAAGCGCTCCTGCTCCAGTACGATGTGGAAGGGCCGGACTTCACGCGCGACGCTCACGGCAATCCGGTGCAGACGCAGCAGGGACTCGTCGACACAATCGTACCCTGGAAGAACATCAGCGGCCCACCGGACTATCTGTTCAGTGCCAATAGCCCGGAGTATGTACCGGTCACCTACCAGGCCCAGAAGGAGCATTTCGCGCTGACCGCGACCAACGCGATTGTGGGACTCTATTCGCCCACGGACGCGTCGAAAGGGATCACCCTACGTACCACCTTCATCGACCGGATGAACGACATCCTGTTCGGCAGGCAATCCGTAAGTACGTTTGACGACCTGGTAAAGGACTGGCGCGCTAATGGCGGCGATACAATCCGCGGCGAGTACGAGAAGGCGTTCCAGGAGGCCAAAGCGTAGACCGGCGACGGTGTTTGGCCTGCCAACTGATTGACCAATCTGGAGTGCGTGCTGAGCGGCTCGCGGAATCAGACTACCGGTTGCTCGCTAGCTCGTCAAGCCAGGTGAGCAGCTCCATGTCGCGCTCCAGCGCCAGCAACGGGTGCTCGGTTGGTGAATGGAACGGCGCCATGAATGCGCCGAAACGCTTGTGTCGGAGCTGCATGCGCGACTGATCATAGAGCTGTCAGCCCGACGGCGGCAGGGCAGGAACATCAGCCCGAAGGGCACAGGTCGGACTCCGCTGCCGGTTTGAGGACGCGATAGATGTCGATGCCGAAGTACGTTGGATCGTCCAACGCGGCGACATGTGTAGTGCACATGCGGACGAAGGTCCAGAAGCGCTGCTGAACGGATTCTGGAAACAGCAGGATGTCGTCGCGCACGTTGTCGTTGACGATGATGTTGTCCACGTCGGCGAGCGAAGGTCCCGAGGACACGCCCCACTGCCACCACACGCTGCGCAGCGAGAGGTAGGGATGGCTGTGGGCAGCCCACCACCAACGCTCGGGGCCGAGCACGCGCGCGTCCGGAGCGAGAGCTCGCTCGATCTGCTGGCCAACAGCGGCGTAGGGTGTGGTTTGTCCGGCCTGCATGAGCGTGCGCTGCCAGGCAGCGCTGCCGTCGACCGTCACGGCGAACATGACCACGATGCCAAACACGCTGGCAGCGAGTCGCAGCCACAGGCGCGACCACGCCCACTCAAGTACGCCGGTCGACACACGCGCAAGCGCCAGGCAGATCGACGGCAGCAGCACGATCGCGTACACCGACGACTTAGCGTGGTCCAGCAGGAGCAGCAACCCGGCGAAAATGAACAGACTTGACCACACGATTCGGTCGCCAGGCACGTCGGATCTGCGGCTGCGCCAGGCGACGTACACCGCCGCTGGCCAGATGGCGACGGTCAGCAGCAACGTGCTCAGGTCTGTGCGAGTGAGCAGGTGTGCGTAGCGGCTCGCCTCTTCGGTGACGTTTTCGACGTAGAAGTCGGGTCGCAGGAAGTCGCCGCGGCCGGCGTACACGGTCAACTGGCCGGCAACGTCGCTGGCGTGCAACGCAGCGAATGCCAGCCACGGCACGGCGATGACGCCAAAGCCGCCCAGGATAGGCAACAGCACGCGTACGGGTACGCGGGCCACCAGCCAATTGAAGACAACCACCGGCAACACGAAAATGCCCATGAACTGCGACATTGCTGCGAGGCCACAACAAGCACCGAGAAGGACGGCGCGGCCAGCGCGCGGCTTCCGCAAGGTGGCGTCCAGCATGGCAATGGCGAGCCAGCCAGTAGCCACGGCCAGTACGTCATAGCGCGCGGTGCGCGCCACGCCCAGCAGTGGCAGTCCGTTCGACGCGGCAGTCAGGTTCGATGGCCAGAGCACCAGCAGCAGCTCGCACACGGCCGCGGCCGCCAACCCATACCAGCGATACGCGAGCAGCCCGACCAGCCATACGATCGACATCCCCGCCACGACTGACACGCCGCGCGCTTGAAGCACGCCTGGTTCGAACAGGCGGAAGCTGAACGCCTGCAGTGCGTGCTGCAGCGGCAGGGTGATGAAGAAGTGCTGGTCGGCGCCGTAAAAGCCCGCGTACATGTCGGAGCCCAGCACGGCCTGGCTCGCCAGCTTGTAGCCGACCGCCATGAGCTCCACCTCGTCGTTGGTGACCGGGCGGTAGTTCGCCAGGTTGTAGGTCGCCAGCAGCCCAAACGTCGCCGTCAGGATCAGGGTCCCGCCAGCCCAGATGAGATAGCTCAGCCGAGTGTGCCCGCCTGGGTGCTCGATTGACCGCACCGATGTCAATCATTGCGTAACCGCGCGTTGGTCATCAGGCGACTCACGTCCACGCTAGGCTGGCATGCCGCCCGCAACCGCGTCGAGGCGGCGCGGCTCGCCCAACAGAAGGGCTGGCTCTAGCGTTCCGGGCGGCTATCCGTCACGGCGTAGTGGCACGGCCAGTGCCATTGGCCAGGGCTCAGTCAATGACGGCAAGCGATCCGCGGCCAATGGAACCCGTACTTGGCGTGCGCCAGATTCGGCCAGGCCTGTACGCGATCACCTCGGAGAGTGAGCCGCGCAGCGGACTCAGCCGCCTGTGGCGACACGTGCGGCGGCTGGTCCTCGGGCGGCCGCTGCCCTCTCGGCTCGAGCGAGCGGAACGACTCGGCATTTTCGGAGCGGTCGCGCTGATCGGCTCGGACATGATCGCCTCGTCTGTCTACGGGCCCGAGGAGATGGTCCGGCGCCTGGGCGAGGCTGGGCCCGGTGGCGTCGCGCTGGCCTTTCCCGTGGCGATGGGCATCGGCGTTCTGCTGGTCATCCTGACACTTTCGTATCAGCAGACGATCAGCGCATATCCGAGCGGCGCAGGCGGCTATATCGTCGCCAGCCAAAACCTGGGACCGCTGCTCGGCATCATCAGCGCCGCGGCGCTGCTCATCGACTACACGCTCGATGTAGCGGTATCGATTGCCACGGGCGTCCAGTCCGTAACGTCGGCCATGCCGCAGATGGCATCTTCACGGGTGTGGCGGGTCTGGCTCCGCTGTTCACGATCGGCGCGTTTCTTACCTTCACCATGTCGCAGGCGGGCATGGTGCATTTCTGGCGTCGACACCAGAAACCGGGGCGGCACTGGCGCATGATGGTCAACGCGGTCGGCGCAATGACCACCGCGGTCGTCCTCGTGGTCGTGCTCAGCAGCAAGTTCCAGCACGGTGCCTGGCTGGTCGTTGTGGCTCTGCCGGCACTGACCTTTGTCATTTACAGGCTCGGTCAACACCAGCAGCGCCTCCGACACACCGCGGCTATCCAGCCAGATCGGGCGGAGCCTCTGGTCGAGGCTGTTGAGGGCCACATGCGACACCACGTGATCGTGCCGGTGGCTGACACGGACCGCGTGGCGCTGCAAGCCATTGCCTACATCACGTCGCTGCTTGGTGACGGCACCGGCAAAAACAATGCGGACGGGACGACCATCGTCGAGGCCGTGCACATCACCGACGACCGGGAACGGGGTGAGCAGTTGCAGCGCCGATGGCAGCACATAGGCCTGACCGTTCCGCTTGTCATTCTCGAGTCGCCGTATCGCGCCACGGCTGAGGCACTCCTGCGCTATCTGGATTATCTGCTTCGGGATCCCGATCGACGGACGGTCGTGACCGTTGTCATTCCCGAGACGCTGCCTACCCGTTGGTGGCACCCGCTCCTACGGAACTATTTCGCCTGGCGGCTCAAGTGGTCACTTCTGTTTCGCCCCGGTGTTACGGTGCTCAGCGTGCCGCTCCTGATCCCTGACTAGCCCGACCGGTTCAGTGCACTGTTAGCGGCAGCGTCACAATTGCTTCGGGGCCGGTCGCATAGTGTGCGTGAACGTAGACGCTCTGTGGGCCTGGTGACGCGCTTACTGCCAGCTGGAAGGCGCCGCCTGGCAAGCTGGCTGATGAGGCTGAATCGACGAGCCGTCCGCCACGGTCGCGGCCCGGATCGAGGAACACGTCGACACGATCTGCCCCAGGCGCTTGCACCTGCACCGTGAAATGGCGCGGCACGTCGGCATCCGGTGGTGGCGACTGGACCTCCACGTGCGACCGCGCCGATCGAGGCGGCGTCGGCACGGCTACTTGAACGGGTCTGGGCGCCGGGGCGACGGCACCGAGCCGTGGCACGACGACCTGAAGGGCGGTTTGCCACGATCCGCTCTGTGCAGAACGCGCCACCAGGCTGAGCGAGCTCGCTCCGGCCGGCATGCGGCTCAGTGGTACGTTCACGCGGAATCCTGCGTTCAGTGGGCCGGGCGAGTCTGGATCGACCGGTACGTCCGTGCGCGGCAGACCTAGCTGCGCAGTCGCGAGCAAGCTATCCGCGCTGCGCTGGCTACCCAGGTAGATATCAACCGATTCAACGGCCGGCGCCGCCGCGCCTGACGAATCCAGCACCCAACCGGTGATTGCCAGGTCGCTGCTGGCCGGATCCGTAACGACTGGATCCACTGCGCCGACAAGCGGATTCTGACTATCGGCGTCGGGTCCCGGAGTCCACTGAGCGGCCGTGTCGACGCGCACGTAGCGCACATTGCGCAGGGCTTGCTCGAGGATGCAGCGCGCACCTGGACCCGGATCCGGGACAGGATCGTAGCACGAGCCACCGCCCATCGCGCGGGCACCATAGGACGTCAAACCGCGCCGAGTATCGACGAACGTTCGATCGACCAGTCGAGGACTCTCCCCGTTCCAGACGCCGAAGCCGATGACCTGGTCAAAATGGCGGACGAACTCGATCTGCCGCACCTCCTGCCGGAGACGCGCAAGTTCGTCATCGGCGGTATAGAGGCCAGGTAGCGCGCGCGATGTCCCAAGCTCTTCGACGATGACAGGCAGCCGCCGCCCGTCTGCACAGGGTTGCGCGGTGATGTAGTCCAGGTCCCAGTCGATGGGCATGTCACCAGGCTGATCGCGGCTGATGAAGTCGTACGCGTGCAGTGTGTAGGCGTCGATTGGAGCATCGCAATACAGCCAGCGAGCCACCGGCGACTCACGATTGCCAGGTTGGAGGTGGTTAGCGCCCATCGTGCCGGGCAAGATCGGCGTATCCGGGTCCAACGCCCGTACTTCCGCGACGGCGTCCTTGACAAAGTCAATCAGCGCCGCGGGGTCGCCCGGTGTGTGAAGCTCGTTGCCGAGCTCCCAGGCCATGACAACGTCCTGGGCGCCGCGCGCACGGACCGTTGAGATCAGGTCGCGGGCGAACGAGAGATATGCGCCACGCCAGTTGGAGGTATAGAACGGCAGCAGCAGTTGCCAATAGTTGTCGAGCCAACCCGAGCTCGAGCTAAGCTCGCCTGGCACCTCGCGGTGGTTATTCACAAGCGCAACGATCAGTCGCACTTGCGCCGCACGGAGAATGGGCGCCACGTCGGCGATCCGGTTGCCCACAGCACTGCCATTCCAATTCAGCGGTCCATTGTTGTCTGTCGCGAATACACGAATGACGCCGCTGCCGAGCCAACGCGCGTAGGCAACGTCCTCGTCGAGGTCGCGCGCACCCGGGTGGAACAGCATGCCATGCATGTTCACCAGCAGGAAGCCGCCGTTCAACGGATCATTCAACGGTAGCCGCGACCGCGTAGGCGCAGAAGCAACCATCCCTGCGGGCACGTCCTGCGCGGCCGCACTAGGCAGGCAGCACAACACGGCAACCAGGGTCGACACGAGCAGAACGGCTGGCCGCACAACTCGCGAGCGGGCCACCCATCGGCGTTGTCGTGTCGGCAAATGCTGGTCGGTCGGCACGCGGTTCGCTCTCAAGGTACTGGAACTTCGTCCTCGCGGGACGAATGGCTACGCGCTTCACGACGGCGGTACTGTGTGCGGCGGTGCGCAATAGCCGAATATGCGCACCACATGCGGGATGATCATCTGGGCCTGGCCGCGCTCAAGTCGCAGTTCGTGCCCAAGCCGCTGGCATCACCGGCGCCGCGCAGCGCCAGTGCCCGCGCCATTCCCGTGCCCTTTCTGAGTCAGCTCGCCCGGGCAACGACCGCGCGTAACGGTTCACTGCCGGCGAGCAATTCGGCGCCCACGCGCTACAAGAGCCCATTGGCTGGCTCGAACAAACCCAGCCTAACCCAATCGCCATCCGCGCGCGCCACGACGAGCACGGCGGGGCCGGGGTCGAAATCGACCGTTCAGCCGCCGACGACGCCGAAGGCGCGCAGCACAACATCGCTAGCTCGACCGCCGCACGCGCGTTCGACACCGGCGCGCACGCCCGCTGCGTCGGCACCGACAGCACCAGCCTACCCAGCAGATTCGCTCCACGCTCCGCCGCTCTGGCATTCGTCGCCATCGAGCACACACGATTCGGCGAGCGCGCAGACATCACTGACACCAGTCGGCCCGTCGATCACCGGCGGTGGTGGGCGATCCACCCCGGGGACGGCGCCGGCAAATAATGCTCCGAAATCGGCTACGAAGTCAGCGCCGACTGACCTGGCGGACTATCCCCGCCCCGTCCGCGACAATGGCCGCGGGCTGCACTGGATTCCCACGACCAGGCAATCGCCCGAGGTGATCGACCGCTTTGTCGCGGAGGCGCAGCGCATGGGCGTCACGTGGGTCACGTTCCTGAACGATGGCCCGCGCACTGGCGACAACGACTATCTCGTGCGCAAGCTCTCGGCGGCCGGGATCGAGCCGGTCATGCGCATCTATTCGCCGACGATGCAACCGCTGCAGGGCGACATTGAAGGCATGGTCCGCCACTACGCTGCGATGGGCGTGCACTATTTCCAGCCATTCAACGAGCCGAACCTCAATTGCGAAAATCCTGATGGCAAGGTTTCGGTTGAGCGGTATCTCGAGGCCTGGCTACCCGCCGCCCGAGCCATTGAGCGTGGCGGTGGCCTGCCCGGATTCGGCTCATTGGCCCCTGGTGGCGATTACGACGATCAGGAGTTTCTCAAGGCGAGCTTGGACGGCCTCAAGGCGCGCGGAGAGTTGGGCGCACTCGATAAAGCCTGGATCTCGATGCACAACTACACCTGGAATCACCCGATCGCGGATCGCGGCAACGGCGACGGCTTCTTCAAATTCCGGGCATATCAAGCAACCGTACGCGCAGTACTGGGTCACGATCTACCCATTGTTGGCACCGAGGGCGGCACCTTCGAGGGTCAGCAGGAGGATCCAAAGATGCCGGCCGTCACGGCGGCGATGGCTGCCGAATGGACCCGTCAGGCCTTCACGTACATGCGTGATGAACGCGAGCCATGGTTGTTTGCATCGTCGGTCTGGACGGTAGCCAACGGTGCCGGTGGCGCGAGCGATTCCCGTTTCGAAGCCCAGGCGCTCTTCAAGGCCAACGGCAGCCAGAATGCGATCGTCGCGGCGCTGCGAACTCTAGGCTAAGCGAGCGTTAAGCGGGCGCGGTCCAGCGTCTCGGCGATGCTTGTGGACGGGGATGACCCGACCCTGTTGCCGGGCGACGGTCCCGCCAACCGAGGCGCCGGCTGCCGCAGACGGCAGCATGCTGACGCCGTAAAAGCTTCGGAGTCCGGCGGGCGCCTGCGGGCCTTGCGCGGTAGGCTGAACGGGTATGAGCGTGGTCCCTCAGTACTACGGCCTTGGGTTACGCAGGAGACCGCCCGTCTCGGCAAGAACGCCTGCGCCTGAGGTTGGTGAACGCTTTGGCCGCATGCGCGACAACAGTGAACGACTGCTCAGCGAGCCGTTCAAGGGCATCACCACGGACGGCAACGTCGTCCCCGATCTCTTTCCGATCAGGACGACCGGGGTCTCGGTCGAGCCGATTCGCCGCGCGGCAGTCGAGCTTCTGGACGCGCTCGATGCCATCCAGCGGCAGCAGGTACTGTTCGACCTGACGTCGGACGCCTGGCGGCGCTGGTGGAATATCCATCCATTCCTGATGCGCCACGGTCTGTTGCTGGAAGATCTCACAAACGAGCAGCGCCAGGCTGCCTTGCGGCTGGTCGAGCACACGCTCAGCGCAAGCGGCTTCCAGACCGCCCGCGACGTCATGCGGCTCAACCACACCATCGGCGAGATCACCGGCAGCTGGAGTGAGTACGGCGAGTGGGTGTACTTCGTCAGCCTGTTCGGGCAGCCGTCGGAGCACGAGCCATGGGGCTGGCAGATCGACGGCCACCACCTGATCGTCAACTGCTTCGTCCTCGGCGATCAGATCGTGATCACACCGCTGTTCATGGGTTCCGAGCCGGTCGTCGCCGAGACGGGCATCTATCGCGGCACGAGTGTGCTGCAGACCGAGCAAAACGAGGGGCTGGCCTTCATTCAGGCGTTGAGCCCTGCCCAGCGCGGCAAGGCGATTCTCTACGACTCCATTCTGTCCACAGTGCTGCCGCCGGAGCGCGGCATAGGCTCGGACGGACGAGTCCAGGCGGCCGCGTTTCGCGACAACGTGCAACTGCCGTATGAGGGCATTGGATCAGTCGAGCTCACCGCTGGCCAGCGCGAGCAGTTGCTCCGACTTGCGACGCTGTATACCGGCAAGTTGCGACCAGGGCACGCGGAGCTCTGGCTCGAAACGGTCCGCGAGCACCTCGACGAGACCCACTTCATGTGGATGGGCGGCACCGCTGGGCAGGACGTGTTCTACTACCGCATCCACAGCCCGGTGATCCTGATCGAGTTCGACCACCAACCTGGCATCGCGTTCGACACCGACGAGCCGACGCGGGCGCACATTCACACGGTGGTGCGAACGCCGAATGGCAACGACTACGGGACGGACTATCTGCGCCAGCACCGTGCCCGCTTCGAGCACGTCAACGGCCAGCACGTGCTGAGACGCTAGCGGCGCGCCACAATCTGCATTCCATGCTTGATCTTCAACCCGCTACCAACACGCTCGCCGCTCTTGTCAACGGCGTGCGCGACGATCAGCTGAGCGCGCGTACCCCGTGCACCGAGTCAACGCTCGCCGACCTGCTCGACCACGTCGACGGCCTGGCGCAGGCTTTCACCGCGGCAGCGACCAAGGCACATGCCGAGAACAATCAGCCACCCCGGGCGGATGGCGCTCATCTCGGCGAGGGCTGGCGCGCGCGGATCGAGGAGCGTCTCGCGCGGCTGGCGAGCGCCTGGCAGTCGGAGTCCGCGTGGCAGGGCATGGACACGCGCGGGCGGCATCGACGTGCCAGGCGAGCTCGTGGGCGTGATCGCTATCAACGAGGTCATCGTTCACGGGTGGGACATCGCCCGGGCCAGCGGCCAATCGTTCACGGCCGACCCGCGGCTCGTGCAGGCCGCGTACGGCTTCGTCCAGGAGTCGGTCAGGCAAATCCTGCGGGATTGCCGGGCACGTTTGGCCCGCCTGTAACGGTGCCTGACGATGCGCCGCTGCTCGATCGTCTCATTGGGCTGACCGGGCGCAATCCGCCGTGGACGCCATCCGCCTGACAGTCTTGGTGGCCCGTGGCGGCTAAAAAGCAGCCATGCCGCGCCTGACGTTTGGGATCGCGCTCGACTTCGGCTCACAGCTGCGGCCGCTGCACGCCCAATTGGAGCGACAATCGGCACTCCTGCAGGCCGCCGAAACGGCCGGATTCGAGATCGTCGCCGCCGGCGAGACCGCCACGCCCGGCAGCTTTCACCTGCCCAACGCGCTGCTGGTGCTGGCGGCGCTGACCCAACACACGCGATTGCGCCTGTGCACGGGCATTGCACTCTTGCCGGCCTGGCCGGTGAGAAAACTCGCGCTGGATGCGGCGGAGCTCGACCAGCTCTCAGGCGGTCGACTGATTCTCGGCGTTGGCCTGGGCAGCCGCGCACTGCAGAGCCACGCGGGCTGGCCGGCCCACGCGATTGGCCAAACCGCCGATGAAACGCTCGAAGCACTGCGCCTCCTCTGGTCGGGAGCGCAGGAGTACGCCGGCACGCACATCACTGCTCGCGGCACGTTGCCCGTGCTGCCGGTCAACACCGCACGCGTGCCAATCTGGGTCGGCGGTGCGATTCGCCGCTCCGCCCTTCGTGCCGCGAGGCTGGGCGACGGCTGGTACGGCGGAATCAACTTCAGACTGTCGCGCCTGCCCAGCCAGACGCAGACATATCGCGCAGCTCGTGGCGGCGCCAACGGCACGGTTGCCGTCAACCGCGTGGCGCTTGTCGCGGAGACGGACCGCGCCCTTGACGAGCTCGTGCAGCGGCACCTGGCCAGCACGCTACAGGTGTACGCGCAGCCGGGCGAATCGCTCCAGCAGGTGCTGGACGACGTCGGCCTGGTCGGCACCCCGAGCCAGGTCTCGGCGCTCCTCGAGCGCTACGCCGCGGAGGGTGTGAGTCATGTGTTCGCGCGCGTGAGCCAGGACGCCATGCCGCCCGAAGTCGCCCGCTCCACGATTGAGTTGTTCGGCCGGGAGGTGATTCCGAGGTTCACGTGAGGCGCGTCAGTTGAGCGTCGGCGCAGCGCCGTCAATGGACAACGGCATCTGCGGCCGACTAGACTCGGCGCGCATCCTCGCGTCGTCGCAGGACTACTACCTCAGACTGGGAGTTACCCCCGTGGCGCATCCCGCTCGCACTACTGGCCTTGCACTGCCAATGCGTCGTCGACGTTTTCTTCAAGCCTCGCTCGGCACGGCCGGGCTGTTGGCTGCCGCTGGCAACCTGGCGCTTCCGCCGCTCCTCGCCCGCGCGGCGGGCAAGCTCGAGATCTTCTCATGGTGGACCGCCCCCGGTGAGGTCGAAGCGCTCGAAGCGCTGTATGGCGCGTTCAAGGCTTCCAACTCGGACGTCGAGATCGTCAATGCCGCGCTGGCGGGCGGCACGGGCGCCGGCGGCAACATGAAGGCCGTCCTGCAGACGCGCATGCTCGCTGGTCAGCCGCCCGACTCGTTCCAGGTCCACCTTGGCCACGAGCTGCTCGACAGCCATGTCAAAGCCGGTCGCATGGAGCCGATCGATTTCCTGTACGAAAGCGAGGGCTGGAACAGCACGATCCCCGATCAGCTCCTGTCGATCTCGCAGGCCGACGGACACCAGTGGGCGGTGCCGGTCAACATCCATCGCTCGAACGTGCTGTGGTTCAACGAGGGCATTCTGGCCAGCACCGGCGCGCCGCTGCCGACCACGTTCCATGACTTCTTCAATCTGGGCGAGACGCTGCGGGAGCAGGGCATTCCGCTGATCGCGATCGGCGAAAATCAGCCCGGCCACGCCGCGCACGTCTTCGAAAACGTGCTGCTCGGCGATCTTGGCGCCCAGGGCTACAAGGGTTTGTGGACTGGCGCCACACCGTGGTCCGACCCGGGCGTGACCCAGGCTCTGACTACCTTCGACACGCTGCTCGGTTTCGCCAACAGCGACTATCTGTCCGTGTCCTGGACGGACAGCACCGACCTGGTCATCGCGGGTCGCGCCTTCAGCGTGATCAACGGCGACTGGAACAACGGCTATCTCAAGAGCAAGAAGTTCACCGATTTCGGCTACAGCCCGACGCCGTCAACGGCTGGCGTCTACAACGCGCTGGCGGACTCGTTCGGGCTGCCCAAGAACGTCGTCGACCGAGACAACGCCATCGCCTGGCTTAAAATCGCGGGCTCGGTGCCTGGTCAGGACGCATTCAATCCACTGAAGGGTTCGATTCCGGCGCGCGTCGACGCTGGCCAGGGCGCCGGCTACGACTCATACCAGCGCACGGCGATGAGCGAGTTCAAGTCGAACATCATCGTGCCGAGCGTGGTGCACGGGTTCGCGGCGAAGGAAAGCTGGGTCACCGATTACGTGAACATCGTCAACACGTTCGCGGTCACCCGCGACGTCGCGGCGGCGCAGCAGGCGCTCGTGCAGGCCGCGCAGGTCGCCGGCTTCGGCTGAGTTTCGGTTTGCAGTCGGCGGTGGGGGGCGACGTTGTCGCCCCCCGTTCTGTTGTAGCGCCAGTCCGTCGGCGGAGCCGGCTGGCATGGCTGAAGTCAGATACGTTCTGGGCGTGCCTGGTGATCGCCCCGTCGGTGCTGGCCGTGCTGGTGTTCATCTACGCCTTCATCCTGTGGACCGGATTCATCTCGCTGGTCAACTGGAACGACATCACGCCGAATTACACGTGGGTCGGCCTGCAGAACTTCGGGCGGCTGTTTCAAACACCGAGGTTCCTCATCGATATTCGCAACACCGCGGTCTTCAGCGTCTTCTTCCTTACTCAATGCTTGGGCATCGGGCTGGTCCTGGCCATCTTGCTCGATCAGCGGATCAGGGGCGAAGCGTTCTTTCGCACGATCTACGTCCTGCCGTTTGCGATCTCAGCGATTGTCACAGGCGTGGCCTGGAAGTGGCTGATGAACCCCTCGGCGGGCCTCAACGACATCTTCGACGCGGTCGGTTTGGACTTTCTGCAAAACCGTTGGTACGCCGACCCGAACATCGGCATCATCGCGACGTCGATTGCAGCGGCCTGGCAGATGTCGGGCTACACCATGGCTCTATACCTGGCGGGCCTGCGTGGCATTCCGGGCGAGCTGCGTGATGCGGCCAGAATCGACGGCGCCAGCGGGGTTCAGTACTACCGCTTCATCGCGATCCCGCTGATCACGCCGGTCACGTTCACGGCCATGATCATTCTCGGCACGATCTCGCTGCGCCTGTTCGACCTGCCCGCGGCGATGACCGGCAGTGGCCCCGCGTTTGCGACCGACACGCCCGCGTTCTTCATGTTCCAGACCACGTTTCAGCAGTATCGGTACTCGCAAGGCGCGGCAATCGGCGTCATCATGCTCATTTTCGCCATCGGCCTGATTGTCCCGTACTTCTTGTCGGTCAAGGACGAGATCGAACGATGAGCCTGGCCATGCGCCACACCGGTCGGGTGGTGCTGTACGGCGTCCTGATCTTCTTCGCGGCGTACTACCTGCTGCCCGTGTACATGCTGGTGCTCACCGCGTTCAAACCGTTCGACAGAGTCTCGGTGGACCAGATGTGGAATCTTCCGACGTCGGTCTATCTGGAAAGTTGGACGCGCGCGTGGCCGTTGGTCGCGCCCAATTTCTGGAATAGCGTGTTGATCACCGTGCCCGCGGCATTGATCTCGTCGTTTATTGGCTCGCTCAACGGGTACGTGTTCGCTAAGTGGAAGTTCCGCTACTCGAACCTGATCTTCATGCTCATCCTATTTGGCATATTCTTGCCATATCAGGGCATCTTGATCCCGCTTGTTCAAGTACTGACGTTTGTCCATCTGTATGGCTCGATTCCCGGCTTGATCTTGGTACATTGCGTGTTCGGGATGCCGATTACGGCGCTGATTTTCCGCTCGTACTTCGTCACCATACCCCGCGACATGCTCGATGCCGGCCGAATCGATGGCGCTGGTTTCTTCGGCATCTACTGGTGGATCATGCTGCCTATCGCCGCGCCAGCGTTCGCCGTCGCACTGATCTGGCAATTTACCAACATCTGGAACGACTTCCTCCTCGGTGTCGTCGTGCTGAGTAATCCCTCACTCGCGCCGATGACGGTCGCCATCAACAACATCACGGGCACGTTCTCGATCGAATGGAACTTGCAGATGGCCGCCGCCATCCTGGCCGCCGCGCCGACGGTCCTGGTCTACCTGCTGCTCGGGCGGCTGTTCATGCGCGGCCTCCTGGCCGGTGCGCTGAAGGGCTAACCGCCGACTGCCGAGACTACAAGCACGAGTGCCACGCCGACGAACAGACTCATGATGAGCAAGAATTCCATCTCAACCTCCAACACCCGCCATGGCGGCGACGTTCAACTTGGTTGCGTGCGACTGGTCCGCGCCGGCGCCGTCGGCGCGGGCGACCCCGGCGTATGAGCGCAGCTCATCGCGCACCAAGCGCGGCAGCAGGAACTGCTGGCGAACGGTACGCCGTGCCTGTGTGCCGATCGCGCCTGCCAGGCCTGGCTCGCGCACGAGTCGCATGACGAGTTCGGCCGAATCCCTGGCATTGCGTACAAGGAAACCGTTCCTGCCGTGCTCGAGTTGGACGGTGATGCCGCCGACGGGCGTGGCGATCACTGGCCGGCTCTTCCACATCGCTTCGCTCACGGTGAGGCCAAAACCCTCGCGCGTGGAGCGCTGCAGCACGACATCGGAGGCAGCCTGCAACGCGTTGATCTCGCGCGGTCCGACGAGGGTTGGGTCCGTGAAGAAGTGCACGTCAGGGTCGCGGCCAGCGTACTTGCGAATCTGGCGATAGATCTTCGGACCCTCAGGATCGTCCCTGGCGGCGAACACGCCAGCCATCGCGAGTTGAAGCTCGGGGACTTCGCGCTTGGCCAGGCGGTAGATGTCGATGACCTGCCATGGGTTCTTCCAGGGGTCGAAGCGCGACACCTGCGTCAGCAGCGGCCGGCTCGGGTCGATACCCAAGCGCATAAGGACACTCTGGGTCTGGCTCGCCGACAGCGGACGGTTCTTCGGCGCCAGTGGATCGATAGCGGGGTAGATGATGCGGACCTGCTTGCGAGACAGGGCCGGCAGTACGTACTGGGGCATGCTGAACAGAGCCTGGTCGTACCCACGCACCCACGGTGCAAGGTAGTCCCGTACGTGTGGATTTGCCGTCGAGCAATCAATGTGGCAGCGCCAGATGACGCCGCCGCGCAAAGGCACGAGGTCCCGTAGGGCGAGAGGTTGCGGGTCGTGGATGACCCACACGTCCGCGTGCACGCCAGCAATTTGCTGCGCAAGTTGCTCGAGGTAGCGGGTGTAGATGCGCTGGTGCCGAGACGTCAGCTCACCTGGTTGGCCCTGTAGCCAGTTGTGGAATTGCTTGGTCACGTTGAAGAAGCCCGTGTCGGGCGGCAGCGTGTACCAGGCTGCGTCCAATCCAAGGTCGCGGGTGATGGGCACTAGAGAGCGCAGAATTTCCGCCACGCCACCCCCGTCGGGAGTCGCGTTGACGTGTGCAACCCGCAAACCGCGCAAGGGCGCAGCCAGGGCTCGAATCTCGCGCAGCAGTGCCGGTTCGACGAAGCGCTCGTACGCTGCCAAGCGTCGGCGGCGGGTTCTGACTCGGTTCAACATCGAAGCAGGTGCCTCCTCTGGTTCTGCTTACTTATTTCGTCTACACGTACCAACGCATGTCGCGGGCCTGGGCCGGGCAGAGCAAGGCGCACATCGCCGAACAACATCGCGAACACGCGCGTACAGAAAGCCGAAGCAGGTGGCACATGGCCTGCATTTGCGCATACCTGAGACGTCGTGCAAGAACGGCTAGTACAGCAGGACGCGTCCGCCGAAGCACAATTTGGTGGCGCAGGACCTCATCTGACGAACGTCCTGCTTGTCGAGGACGACCCCGCGCTCGCAGCCATGTTGTCGGACGCGCTGGCGGCTAGAGGGTACCGTGTGTGGCACGCGACCGACGCCTCGGAAGTCGAGATACTGCTCGATCATTGCCGACCCGACCTCGTCATTGCCGACCTCATGCTCCCAGATCGGAACGGCCTGATTCTGTGCAGCGAACTGAAGGCACGTACGGCGGCGCCGGTCATCGTCTGTAGCGCGACCAAGCGCAAAGACGACGCTGTGCTGTGTTTCAAGCTGGGTGCCGACGACTTCCTGGCGAAGCCGTTTTCGGTCGACGAGCTCGAAATCAGAATGCGGCGCGCTCTTGACCAGGTGGTGCAGAAGAATTCGACGCATGCGCCAGGCGTACAGCACATCGGCGAGCTCGCAATCGATCGCACGCGCTGCCAGGTCACACTCGGCCGGGGCGTTGTGCAACTTACTCCGACCGAGTTTCGCTTACTGTGCGAGCTCGCGAATCGACCCAGCCAAGTGCTGTCTCGGAGAGAGCTCGTCGAGAGCGTCTGGGGGTTTCACGATGCTGCCGTCGTGCGTTCGTTGGACGTGCACATGCGTCGTCTGCGGGCAAAGCTAGATCCTGGTGGAGCTCAGGCGCCGCGGGTGGCCACGCGCCGCGGGTTCGGGTATCAGCTCGTGGAATCTCCTGGTTCCGCTACAGCCCGTTAGCTGGCTGCGTCAGCGCGCGGCGTTTTACGAATTTGGGCAGCACCACGGTGAACGTGGCGCCGCAATCCGGGTTGTTCTCCGCCCAGATTCGTCCGTTGTGGGCCTCGACGATCTCGTGCGCGATGCTCAGACCCAGCCCAGCTCCAGGCGGGCCTGGCTCCGTGCCAGGGCCATGCAGCCGCACGCGTGGCTCGAACACAGCCTGCAGGGAGTGGCTCGGAATACCTGGTCCGTAGTCGCGAATACTGAAGCACGCCTCGCCGCGCTGGGCCCACAATCGCACACAGATCTCACCGTCAGGCGCATACGCGAGCGCGTTGTTGAGCAGGTTCGCGTACA
>WNGB01002285.1_pt1 | contig 35390 bp, 40 predicted proteins | sample 5400681 | NCBI WGS metagenome assembly WNGB01 (sample SAMN13153367, study PRJNA577476) | soil metagenome | isolation source: 115 cm soil or saprolite under grassland replicate 2 | place: USA:California | collected 2016-06-15 | reverse complement strand
CGTTAGGCCTTAGCGTCTAACCAAACGAAAATGGTTTCGATTGCTGAAGCTTTAAAGAAATTCTGGAGGCGTCAAGGTATTAAATTGTGTCCTGGCGCAACGGAAGATGAGCTTGTCGCATTCGAAAACAAGCACCATGTTCGTTTGCCCGAAGACTTGCGTAAGTACTTTGCTGCCACGAATGGGTTCGACGGTTCGGAGCGCCTGATGACGGATGACGAAGGTATTACCTTCTTGGGCCTCGATGAGATGAAACCGCTGAGCGAGTATTGGTCGGCTGATGTTGCTGGCGGCCGAGGCTACTTCGTGTTTGCGGATTACAGCTTGTCGGCTCACGTTTATGCCGTCCGCTTGGTTGATGGTTCAGGGTCTGGAAATCCTGTGGTGGCCGTGTATGATCGCAAGCTGATCGAGGTAGCCAGCTCCTTCTTAGAGTTTGCTGAAAGCTACTTGAAGAACATTGACGCTGTCTTGTTCCCCGAACCGCAGGCCTAACAAAGCCTTGCAGCTGACGGCGCGATAGCGTGCTTCTCAAGTAACTTCTTTCCTTCAGCTTGAATGCTCCTCGCGCGCCGCAGCTGAAGGCCAGCGTTCGGCGCTTCCTATTTTGCAAACATGAAAACTCCAGTAGGAATATCTTCCATTGCAATCCGATTGCTGCTCCTTTTAGTGTTGCCTGTTAGTGTTGCCTGTAGTCTGGGCGCCTGTGAAATTGATACCAGAGTGTCCATTTCGGATAGCAGGAATCCACCGACATTTAGGTTGAGCGGAAGTGGGGAGTTGGGAGAGTTCATCGTCGTTGGACCCTTCGCAAGTGTCGAAGACTTGGATTCCTATAGACCAGATGTTCATGCCATCTGGAAAATAGACCCGTTAAGATACGGCAAGCTATCAGTAGGGAGCGTGCCGCCAATTACTTATGGCGTTGTGCCCAATGGTTTCACCCAAGATACGCCGGCATCTGGTTCCCCACCGCCGCTTGAGGATGGCAAGTTCTATAGCGTTACTGCCCCAAGTACGAATGCGGGTTTCAGAATACTGTGTTTCAAAGTGGAGCGCGCAGTAATCATCAAAGCTCCTTGTCGTGAGCGGTAATTGATCGATTCTTGAACTTGACATCTTATGACGTGCCGAACAAACGCTTGGAGCGGACTCGCCATGAGCGGGCTTCTTTGTTACGTTGGGTGGGCGAGCCGCTGAAGCGCATCAACGTTGAACTAAACCGCTGCGCGGTAAGCTCTGCCTTGCAGCTGACGGCGCGATAGCATGCTTCTCACAAGTAAGTTCTTTCCTTTAGCAGGAATGCTGATCGCGCGCCGCAGCTAAAGGCCAGCGTTATGCGGCCAGAGGTAGCCGGAAATATAGGACGCTGAGATGACGATTCCAAGCATACTTGCGGCCACCTGGAGCGACGGGGTATTCGTCTTCACCGGCGGAACGCGACGCCAGGAACTTGCCGGCAGGGTGGTGAGAGCCCTTGCACCAGATCAGAATGGAGGCGCTCTCGCCATCGTCGATAAACACTCGCTTTGCCGTCGTACCGGCGAGGGCGTGTGGAGTACGATCGCCACCAGCCAACTGGACCTCGCATGCCTGGTGGTAGCCGGCCATGTGATCTATCTCGGGACGGACGATGCGCGTGTCCTCCGTGTCAGCGAAAATGGCGAGATTGATCCTCTCGGCGGCTTCGAGGCTGTTCCGGGACGAGACACATGGTACGCAGGTTCGGCGCTGATAAACGGTCAACTCGTTGGACCACCGCTTGGGGTGCGTTCGATGACCGCAACCTCAGACGGTGCTGTGCTCTTAGCCAATGTTCATGTCGGAGGCATTCCGCGCTCCACCGACGACGGTATGACCTGGCAAGCCACCATTGACATCGACAGTGACGTCCACGAAGTTTGCGCGCACCCGGTTCATCCCGGCATTGTGATCGCGGCGGCTGCGATTGGGCTCTGTATCAGCCGGGACGGCGGCGCTACTTGGACCGTTGAACAGCAGGGCCTGCATGCTTCATATTGCTCTGCCGTGGCCTTTTCGGAAAACGATATTCTCGTGGCTGCATCTACAGACCACTTCGCCAGCCAGGGAGCCGTCTACCGACGGCCGATAGACGGGAAGGATCCGCTGGAGCCCATCGGTGGTCTCCCCAAATGGCTCGAAGGCATCGCCGATACGGGCTGCATCGCGACACGGGGATCGGCGCTTGCGGTCGCTGACAAGGCCGGCAATCTGTACGTATCAGCAGACGCCGGGGACTCTTGGCTGCGTCGCGACAGTGGCCTTCCAATGATGAGCAGCGTTCTCCTTGTTTGATGGCTCATCGACGACGGCAATCACGTGGCCCTAAGCCGCCTAACAAAGCGGTTGGAGCGGACCGCTGAAAAGCGCGGCCGCTCAACCGCTATCCGTTCGGCTCTTTGGAGGCACCTGTGAACGAAGTGGAGAAAGCCGCCCAGGAGGCCATTGAGCGCGAGGAGTACGACGCGGCAATGCCGCTCCTTCGTGGCTCGGCTGACTCTGGTAGTGCCGAAGCTCAGTATCTGCTCGGCTATCTCTATTTCACATCGGCGGATGTCGACCTCGCTGAGTCCAAACAATGGCTTGAGCGGGCGGCTGGGCAGGGCCATGCTGAGGCGCTCTTCTATCTGTCCGATTTGAACGATGACGGGACAACCGGTCCGCCGGATTCTGATTATCGTCGAACACTGCTCGTAAGGGCGGCCGAACTCGGTTCGCTCCGAGCTCAGCGTGATCTCGGTTGCTACTACGCGATAGGAGAGTTTGGTTTTCCGCTGGATCTCCGGCTTGGGCGCCTGTGGTATTCGTGTGCGGCTGAGCGGGGTCACGCCGACGCACAGTACAACTATGGGCTAATGGTGATCAACGGAGAAGGCGGTCCTGCCGACGAATCTAGCGGTCTGGAGTGGGTTCGTCGCGCGGCAGCGCAAAACGACGAGGCGGCGCTCCACTACCTGTCGTTAGAAAGGTAACGATGCCGAACTCGGGGCGTGCAGCGGAGCACGCGAGCCGGTGTTTGCCGTGATCCGAGTGCTATGTCGCGCGCCCGCTGACGCCTGACGTTCGGCGCTTCCCGGTGATTATGAAAGTCATCCTTACAATCGTCTCTTTCTTACTCTTGACGGTGAGCGCATGCTCCGTCGTGAAACAAGTTGCTCTTCAGCCAATCAAAGTCGAAGGGATCGCCATGGAGCCTAGTCTGAAGCACGGTGATCGAATCTTCATCAGTAGGGCTCTTGATCGTATCGAGCGCAGCGACCTCGTCATCTTCTATTATCCAGCCGATCAATCAAAGAGCTATATAAAGCGCGTGGTTGGCCTTCCAAACGACCGCGTTGAGATCCGCGAAGGGCAACTTTTCATCAACGGAGAAGGCGTTGCGGAGCCATATGTTGACAGCAAGTACAATCAAGCTCGTCGTAGCATGAAAGAAATTTTGGTGCCCGAAAAAACTTATTATGTTATTGGAGACAATCGCGACAATTCCAACGACTCTCGAAGTTGGGGACCGTTGCCGAGACATTTCATTTATGGAAAGTTCGCTAGCAAGTACTATTCAGCCAATTGATGTAGGAGTGGCGCCAAAGCCGCGCCGCATAAGCGCTTGCAGCGGACTCGGTTGGAGCTTTCGTTGGGCATTTCGATCCTAGGACAATTCCAGCTCCTGGGTGAGCCCATCTCATTCGCAGACCTTTTCTCAAAGTATCCGGCCTTGACAGAGTTAGTGCATACAAGATCATGAATCGGTGCCAGAAGTTCATTCGCCGTAGTAGTGATAATGGCGCAGGAAGTTATTGACTGTCGGTCCACCTACCAGTTATCCGAGATACCGGCAAAGGCGAACGTCGATTCATCACGCATCTGAAAGAAGTAAGGCTGCGCGATTTTTCCGGTGCGCTTCATAAAATCCATCGGCGGGAATTAGACATCTTCGTCGTTGAAACGACTCTTTGAAGCTTGGCTTCTCTTCTAATGTCTCAGCGCGAGCGTTGATGAACCCCTTTGCTTCTTTGCTCCACGATGGAATAAGCCCGCATTGAAAGAGTACGGCCTCCGGCTCCTCAGCGCCTTGAATAATCGCCAATACGCTTTGACTGGGGGCAATGTTGTAACGAGGAAGCAGTGGCGGAAGATGCGACGGATAAAGACGAGCAAACTTGGTTCTACCAGGGGACTTTAGTGTGAAGCGGCCGCACATGAATCGAAAAGATACTGCAGAGATTGACTTGCTACAAATCCGCCAACTTTTCGCGCTGCCTTCAACGACAATACAAAAAGCGGCAAGAAAGCTTTTGGAAGCTTCCTCGCCGCTTCTTCTCATAACTTTCGTCATGAGTGGCGATCACCGTCCTCACCCCGGCGCGTAAGCACCTGCTGAGCGACAAAGGAAGCAAGTTGACTTTAGGCGACGTCTTAGAGCAGGTTCGACTACGCTGGCAATCCGTCGTCGGCATTTGCCTCGCCTTTGCGTTTCAAGCGATGTGCAATTACGCGCAGCAGGCGTGGTTGCCAACCTACTTTGTGCGCACGCACGGCTGGAAACTGAGACAAGCTGGACTGACGTTGGGAGTCATTTCGCTTGGCACTGGATTGCAGGGCGCATATTTCGGTGGCTCGCTTTGAGATCGCGGGCAGCAACTCCGCAAGGCAGATGCTCCGCTACGCGTAGCGGTACTGGCGACGGCTTGCGCCGGATTATTCTTCACTTTTGCAATAGCCCTCACCAATCTAAAATTGCAAATCGCCTTCCTCGTTCCTGCCTTCTTTTTTCTCGCGATGCCGATTGGCAGTGCTTATGCATCGTTACAATTGATCCTTCCTAATCAAGGACGCCGTTTGGGCACCTGAAAAGATCGCTTTTTGCGAATGACGAAACGGTCTTGTCCGCCGCAGTCTTTGCGATCGAATTATCGCGGCAATTTGCGACATAGACGTCTCCCGTTTGACTGTTGATCGCTATGCCTACGGGACCGCTCAAGCCGCTGGTGACCAGTGGCCTGGTTTGACCCTTTCGATCCATCCTGGTGATTGAATCGCCGTAGAAATTAGATTGTAAGAGGTTGCCTTCATTGTCGATCACGTTGCCGGACGCACCATACAGGCCCGACCCAAATACCTGACGCTCGCCCTCCGGCGTGATCTTCCATACGAAATCGCGAAAGTCGGCGACATAGATATTGCCCACCAGATCGGTCGTTACACACCCGACGGCGTGGCCCTCGATAACCTCAGTAAGCGAACGGATTACCTCCTGCGTGCGCGCAGAAACTGTCGCAAAGAGCAGGGCCAACACGAGCAGTAATGCGCGCCCGCATCTGAAGCAAACAAATGCCGACATTAAGGAACCTCTATTCCCGGACTCGTTCAGCGCATCAGCGAGCGCAGGCACTACAGTTCTCCATTTGCTGTTTTACCTCTTTTTTCCGGTAGACAAATTGTGGGCTACGGCGGCACGGATCAGGTCCTTCAAGGCCGACGCATCAATATTATCGCCTTCAGCGAAGTCGATGGCTCGGGTTTTCTTAGCATCGAGGCCCGCGTTGAACATGCCCTTTGGATCTTTCACCGAGGCGCCATTGAAGAAATTGAGCTTTACATGATCTTTGAAGGCGCCGGCGCTGCAAACAAGCCCGTCGCGCGTCCACACCGCGGTATTCCACTTCCAGTCCTCGGTGAGATTGGAGTCGGCCTCGAGGATCACTTTGCGTAGTCGGGCAAACATCCTGCCACGCCAGTCGCCCAGTTCTGCGACTTGCTTGGTGATTCTTTGGGAGGGCGTCAGTTCGACTCTTGAGTCTGCTTTCTTCATTTTGTCTCCTTGCAGGTGAGTGGTATCTCAACTTCCAAGGTCAAGCTACTTGACAACTTGTGGCGGTCGGGCGACTTCGTAGCGGAATGAGCATAAGCAGCCGCTCGTCGCGCAAGAAAAGGCCTCCCCAAACAAACACGCCGATAACAACGGAAAGAAGAACCATGGATCTTCGAGTCGCACTTGAGTAGCTGTCGCGCCGCCCAGATACCCTGTTAGCAAGATTGCACTTAGAATCGAGGTTCGCGGAATCACAAAGAGAACCACGCAGATCAGTTCGACGATGCCAATAGGGAGAAGCGTGCTTGCCGGATATCCGAGCCGCGCGTTTGCCTCCATCGCAGGCGCCAGCTCATCCGCCGCTATCAAAAAGCATGAACAATAGCACCAGAATGGTAATGATGCGTCCGGTCAGCGCGTCATCGCCAAATGAGCGCAGCTACCCAAAAAAACACTTGCTGACAATGCCGTTAGACCACGGTAGCGACAAGAAGAGCTACCAACGCGATCCCAGAGAGGATCGCGCGGACGAGATGCGAATACTCCCATCGGTCTCTCATCTCCTTCCAGTCCCTGGAGTCGTCTTCGCCTTCTGTGGGTCGCCGCTTCGCGTCAACCGAGAAGAATTTCGCTCCGAGCCCTTTCAATTGCTGGCTCCTTAGCCAGTAGCGATTAACGGGTTGGGTGATCACCCAAAAGAGCGACTGCATCGCCGATAGAGTGACCATCGCAGTAACGGTTAACCAGAATGCTGGAGTTCCCACAGGCACTAGCAACAAGAGCACGAGTATGGCGACAATGGCCAATGGTTCGGATGCTCCGCCAATCGTGAAGCCCGGATAATAGATGGTTTGCACCGCAAGATAAGTCTCCTCGTCGAGGCGCATCTTGCCTGGCATTTCCAAGGCGTGCGCTAGTGCCAAACCAAAAGCCACTGACACGAGAAACGTGGTCGCGATTTGGAGGACTAGAAGCATCAAGACCCTTCGCCTGATCGTGCGATTTTACTTTGACGATTAGATGCCGCGCTTCTACGGAAGGCAGGCTGCAGCAGGAGAACATGCCCCCGGAGGTACCTGTCTCCTTTCTCGAGTGGTCGGACCATCGCGGTAAGGCTGGCTCGCCTCATTTTCCTTGTACCTGGTCGGACCAGCTCTTCGCGCCGCTCTTTCCATCGAGAAAAGGCAGAACGGTTCTGGCCATCTGGGGCGCCGCGGACATCTCGTAATGGGTCAGGTCCGGCAGGATCGCCAGCCGGTTCCGCGACATGTGCTCCCGCATCCAGCCGGCGTCCTTCAGGCCGCCGCCGAGTAATTGGTAGAACTGAACGATGTGCTCGGGCCTGATCATGTCACTGTCGCCGTAGACGAGCATGACCGGCAGGTTCAACTTCTTGACGTCCGCTGACCAGTCATACGGCGTGCGCATGTACTCACCCATCCGGTCGAGCAGCTTGGGAAAGTCCTCGGGCTTCGGTGCAACAGCGATGTAGGACTTGTACATTGGCGTCTCCTTCATGGATTCAGCCATCGCCGCACCGACTTGCGCCTGCATCGGCAGCATCTCTGGGTAGAATCCTGCTTGCGCAAAGGGCGTGGAAACGAGTACTAGCCGGCGCACGCTCGCAGGGTGTTGGACAGCGAGGCGAAGGGCCACTCCGCCACCGAGCGAATAGCCCATCACATCGACCTCTTTGTAGCTGAGTTTGGTCAGGATCGTGGCCATGTCGTCGCCCATGTCGATCAAGCTAATCGCACGGTTGCCGAGTGGTGTGCGGCCATGGCCATGCAGGTCGACCGCGATCACTTGGCGGTTTTGCGCCAGAATCGGGAACCCGGGCTCAAACATGTCAATCGATCCGAGGCCACCGTGGAGTAAAAGCAGCGGTTCGCCTTTTCCATGGATCTCGTAGTAATAGTTCACGCCATTGGCTTCGATTTGCCCGCTCTTGACTGGCACGGGCTTGCCTGTCTCTCCTTTGGTCACAGTCTTCTCTCCTTGTCCGTAAACGTTTGCGGGTGCTGCGAAGGTTACTAGGACTACCGCGACAAGGGCGGTTGTCACTGCGGTCACCGACCGTCTCCTGTCAGAAGCATTTTGAGCCTGTTGTGACGTGACGACCGCGGGCAAGAATCTCCCTGTTGCAAAGAAACCCTGTTCGAGTCTTTGTTCCCCTTTGACTATCAGCGTGCCTGGCATCGTAGTATCTCCTGTTCTTAAATTGCACCTCTACTTATACGTCGAACGCGACTCGATAAAATCGACAGACGTTGACGAATTGTTTTCGCGATTTTCCCCTGCGATCCAGCCAGCTCACGGTTTGGCCTGGCCGATGCCCAGCAGATTTTCGTTGCAGCGATAGATGAGTTCCGGTTCCGGTGAGTAGAAACAAAACTGGCGCGCAAAATGTGTTATCCAGCGTGTGAAGAATAAGGGGATTCGTGGTCTGTACCAGGGCCATGAGAATCATGACCGTGCCGGTTAGGACATCGACCGATTCGACGCGGAACCTGCCCACCGATACGGCCGAGGCCTCCGCACGTCTCAAATTGTGCTGGGTTGCCGCGAATGTCGCCATCACATCTCCATATCAAAGCTTTTGCCTGTGATTCTCATGAAACCTCTGCACAGTGCGACCGAACTTTGTGTTCTCGCTGTGTATGGCGGCTTGCGATCGAGGCGGCGAATATCCACACCGCTCCCGCCGCAGCCAGATTGTAGGCGTTTGAGCCCCAGGCTATGTGCGAGCTAGGGTGGGCAAACACGAGGGGCACCAGTGCGACCTCGAAGATCAACAGCATCAGCGCAAGCAGACGGGCGGCCAGAATGTTCAGAATTCCGCTGAGGATCGCAAAACCTGCCAGCAGGAAAGCAATCCCGCTTATCACTATCCAGAAGGTTGGGCCGAGCGGCATCCATTTCGGAATCATGGGTGCCAAGAACTGAACACTGATGAGATGTGCCAAGCCGCAGAGGACTGCGCCCAATCCAAATGTCCAACGAGCGACTGCCGACGACTTCCGTGGCCAGGATGAAGCGGGCGGTGCAAAGGAAGCATACAGAACAAGGGCCCCAGTTACCACGATCAGTTGCGCAAACACTTGTGTCAGCAATAGCCCAGTCTGTTGCATCAACGCACATCCTTGCCGAGATGCAATACGGCAAAAGGCCCGGCCATGTCGAGACAGAATGCGCAGCCGTTGATTGCGATGCGGTTTAGCCGTCCAGTGCCGTCAGTGTTCGCTATGGCCGCGTCAGTTCCATGCAGCCGAGCGTGAACACGTAGGGGAAGGGCGCAGGGTCCTTCCTCGGATACAGACCGTCGAAGAACACAAACATCCTGTTCGGATCCGTCTCACCATATTGGAGCGAAGGCTTCCATGGGCCACCGAGGTGCCAGGGACTGTCCGACATACCCATGATCTGCACCGGCTTGCTCCAATCTGAGATCTTGGCCGTGGGAGATTTGGCCTGACACCACCACAAACCAGTCGTGGCCAGCGGCACACCCTTACCCAGAAACACCCGCGAGAAGACCGCCTCGTAGCCCTGCTGTGTCTTGATCACGCAGAAATCGAAAACCTTTTCTTCCGCGGGAAAAACGATCTGATGTTTGGTCCAGTTCGTGCGGCCATCGACGCTTTCGGAGTAGCCCTGGACTAAATAGTCCTCCTGGTTGGAACCGGCGACGTACCACATCTTCCAGTTGCCGTCGTGATAGATCAGGTTAGGTTCATAGACGCTGCCGTGCTCCCACTCTTCGTTAGCCACAAATACTGGTGCGGATTGATCTGCCCATTTGGTTCCATTCCATTCGAGGTAGCCGATTGTGTAAGGGCCCCAGACGTTTGCGGCGCCGCCGGCGTAGTAAATTCGCTCGACTTCGGCGCGGCGATTCGGATCCCAGCCCTTGACGTAAGACGGACAGTGACGTCCTCCCTTTAGATCCCAGGCCTTGCTGGCTTCGTGACCAGCCAAGTCGGCGATTTTGGTCTTGTCGTTTTGATTCGCTGTCAAGGTCCATCCGGTTGCGGCTAGTGGAGCGCCTGGCGGTAGGGTTGCGCTGAACAGCTCGATGCTTTCTCTGTTTTGCGCGCGGCCGGCCAGGCACATCCACCAGCGGCCATCGCGTTTTGTCACCGTTGCATCCGTAAGGATGAACGCATCTGTGATTGGAGCAAATCCATCGGCAGGATCGAAGATTTTGGTTTCTTTGTTCGGCATCTGCTTCCTCTGAAGATTGGCAAAGCATGACTCCGCCAGACGAAATCCGCCCAAGCCGGAAATCGCCATGCCTTTCAAGATAGCCCTTCTGCTAATCATCGACGACGACGACCTCCAAAGAGACGCTCTGAGAAAGTTCTTATACCATCAATCTGGCAGCTCTATCTCGATTCTCTTACCGCACACCGTGATATGCTGAGTTGACTGCGCCACAAAGAGTACCCGACGCTGAGCCCTCTAGTGCCGTTCTTGCCAATCCAGGAGACGCACCTACACCTCTTCTACCTGGGTAGCGGTGCCTAGCGCGCCGGGCCCGCAAGCAAGTCCGGGCTGCCGCGTAAGATTCGCTGGATCGGGCGGTCGACGGGCTCGGTAAATAGATCGCGGAGCGGCTTTTCGTTACGCGCGTTCCGAATTGTTGCAACACAACGATGGGAAACTTCCTGAGCTTTAGTCGTCATAGCGGGATTATGGAACTTTGGTGGAAATCCTAATTACGATAATTGCGTTAGTGTGTTTCACTGGTGGGTTAACGTTGCCTCATTATTCACAGCCCAAAGTAATACAGGTCTCAGGTAAAACGGCAGGGTTGAGTGATTCCGAGTTGGAACAGATTAGGGAACGCTTGCCCTGTTTGAAGCCAGGAATGGCAATGAAAGAGGTCTTTGAGGTTCTCGGCGTCAATTTGCCGAAGAGGGCTTATGCCGCGTGGGGCAGCGGGCCTTCAGATGATTATAGGGAGGTGTATCAGCTTGCTCCTGCATCAAATGAGCACGGTTACAACCTAGTTGTCGTTAACTACCGAGATTCGAAATTTAAGCGCGCCGAGATAGCATGCTGGATACGGCCAAATAAATGTGCTGAGGACCACGAGAAAGTTAAGAGCAATCCGAAAGAATGTCCAAAATGGGTCTCGAGAGTGAGGTCAAGAGTAGCGTGCATCATTTATACAAGGCGAATCTAACGGCCTGCAGCGGATCGGAATTAGCGAGCCTCATCGCTGACTTGCCGCTAGCGCAGTTGTCACCGCGCTGCTGAAGCGCATCAGCGTTATGCCGCTATCGCCAAGAGGAACCAGTTGAGCGTTTTTAGAGTAACAATTCTTTTGATGAGCATTGCAATTGGTGCGCAAATCAATTGCGCTCAAGATTCTGATATAGGCGAATTGTATCTCATTCGTAAAGTTCGTGTGGATAGAATACTTGGTTCAAATCAATCCGCGCGCTTTCGGTCGCTTCTTCAATCGAAAATTGCCGCAAAGGGATTTGTCATTACGAACGATGAAGAAAAGGCCGATGCTATCTTGAAGGGGTCGCTTTCAGTTCACAGAGAAAAAAGGCGTGGCGACTGGTTTTTGAATGCCAAAGCCGAGGTAAGGCTTGAGTCCAGAAGTGGTAATCAATTGTGGAATTCCAGTCAACTACTGGGCCAGAATCTAAGTTTTGGCCGCAGGGACCTGGTCGAAGAACTGGGCGATCATATAGCGAACTCTTTGCATAATGCTTGGAAGGGCTCGTTGCAAGCATCTCGAGACGGTCGCGTAGAATACGTATTCTTGGTTTGGGAGCGTAGTGACAAGCAGTTGACACTGAGAGGCGAAAGAACAAAGAGTGACATCACGGACGAGGAGCTATCGAAACTAAAGGTACTGGGCCTACACGGAAATCTACAGGTAGCGCACACTGGCATTGAAGGTAGCGGGCCCGCAAAGATACGTCTGATTATTGTCATGTATCAACCGCTGTACGCCGGGCCTCTTGAATTCTCCCTCACCAGGCAGTCCTCAATGTTAATCATCCAGACGGAGGATGGGTGGATAACAGATCCGTCGCCAATCCCATTTGCGAAAAGTAAACTGAGGATTCTTCCAATCGCCTCTGATGAGACTGGCTTCACTCTGGATAGGGAGAATTCCGGTCTCCAATTTCAATTTGCTTTCAAATGGCCTCGAGATTAAATAGAATTTTCTGAGTACTCCCAGCATAAGCGCTTCCAGCCGAGGGCGCGATAGCATGCTTTTCAGGTAATCTTTTTCCTTCAGCTCGGATGCCGATCGCGCGCCGCAGGTCAAGCGCAAGCGTTATCCGCCTGTAGACTGGGAACAGACTCGGATTAAGTGGCATCTAATCTTCCACATGAATCGGCGATTTAAGAGAACATTAGTTACTTTGTTGGAGCCGAGGCCAATCATCTTTGGCTTCGCGCTGTTCAACTTTATCCTCATTTGGATACAGGCTAGAAATCTGGCCATAAGCGGAATCGCCTGCGTTGTATGCCCTTGGTATCATCCGTGGAGCTATGGAAATGAACCCACCCTCTTGCTAGTTGCGGCGGTGTTGTTGATCCTGAAACGGTTCTCGAGTAATGCGGGCGCGCTTACCCTGTGCAGTTATCTTCTTGCCTGCGTTCTTTATCTCTTCAGGATCACGAACGGAGCACTGGTGCAGGAATGGCGATATTTGCGAAGATTCACGCCCTACGTGGTCGGTTCATGGCATAGCCAATACGTTTTCGCGTTGATTATTCTTTGCTTCGCTACCTTTTATTTGGCGCGCGACATCCTCCCCACAAATGGGTTACGTCGATGTCGGATGGCATTCGCTCTGCGCAGGTGAACAGCGGCGTTAGGCTTACAATCGAGTGGCCATGAAAAGGATCGCGAAGGCAGTGTTACTCATATTCTCCATCCTGCTCCTCGCGGTAGGGCTGCTCGCGTCGCGCATCTACTCATACCGCAATGCTGGCTCTGACGTGCCGGCCGACGCTGCCATCGTGCTTGGTGCTGCCGTCTGGGGCGCTGAGGTCTCCCCCGTCTTTAGGGAGCGGATTAATCACGGCATTGACCTCTACCGAAAGGGCAAGGTTCGGAAGTTGATCTTCACCGGCGGTCAGGGTAATAGGGGCGAGGCGACCGAGTCCTCCGCTGCCCAGCAGTATGCTCTACAGAGCGGGATTCCAGCGGACGATATTCTGATCGAAGAGAAATCTCATACCACCTATGAGAACATCCTCTATGCGAAGCAGCTCGCGGACTCCCAAGGGGTGCAGAAGGTGCTGATCGTGAGCGATCCTTTGCACATGAAGAGAGCGGTGGCTATAGCAAGGGACATGGGTCTGGTAGCTGACCCGTCACCGACTCCGAGCACTAGGTATCAGGGCCTGAGGAGCCAAGCAACTCTGTTGGCGCACGAGACCTATTATTACATTGGTTATCTGCTGCGCCGCCCTTTCCTCAAGGCGGCACATGGGTGAGCAGGTAAGCCTGCTTGCAGCGGGACTCGGGTTGAGGTTGCTTAGTAAATTGAATCGGAGGTGGAGTGGAATCACTCGCCGCTGAAGTGCCGGGGGCATTCGGCGCCTTCGGGTTTTGGATGAGGACACGCTTACTATACATAATCCTCATACTTGGTTCGGCACTCTGCAGTTGGTAATGGCAGATGCAATATGAGACCACAAAGCTCGCTCTGAAAAGAGCGTCGTTGCTCTTGGCTATCATTAGTCTGCTTTCCATTACGAAGATTGCCCGATCACAAATTCGTCCTGTATTTATTAAACGGTAGTGAACGCTGGACTGGCAAAGTTCCGAAGAGTGGTGACTATTATATCCAGGTTGTTGCCTACCCGACAGCGCATTACATTCTCAGGGTCACAGTCAAATGAGTGTTGGCCCAGTTGTCACGAAGAGGCGCGCCACCGCACAACGGTGCAACGTACTCGCATCCAGGAAGCCGATTATCCTCAAAATTCTGGACGCCGCTCATGACGAGCGTTAGATGCTTCTCGACGGAGCAGAAAATCCGTACTTGAGATGAGGTGTGAAATCATGGGAGTAACAAACAGCCGCTGCTCGAAATGTGAAGGCCAAATGGAGAGGGGCTTTGTGCTAGATCGAAACAAACTGCTCATAGGTTCTGCTGACGACGTCCCTCGGTGGGTAGAGGGAGACGTTGAGAAAGGCTTCTCAGGTTTCAAGATAGCTGGAAAGAGGACAATCAAAATACATAGAGCAGACAGATGCGGCGATTGTGGATATATCGAATTCTTTAGTAGTAAGGAAGTTCAGTATGGTTAATGCGAAATTTAAATCGACCTTGGTTTCCGGCTTGAACTGCGAATAATTGCCTGGTCCATTCTATCAGTTATAGGAGAACAGCGATGAATCATAAAATCAGAACATCAGCATTTTCACTGATGATGCTGTTGATGCTCACCGCGCAGTTAAACCCGGGGCAAATCGGAGTGCTGGAGGCCCAGTCATCTAAGAAGAAGTTTAGCGTGTTGGGTTATTACCCCTGGCCTGTCGCCTGCCATCCTGTGCTGGTGAAAGCGGTCTCGATTGGCGCTACACCTCCCGAAGTGTTGACAGCTCAGGTCACTCTTATCAGTTTCTCTGCCAAGCAGGTTGCGGCAGTGAAATTGAGATGGGACGTATATCGATGGGATCTAGCTACGAAGAAGCGTAGGGCTGGCTGCGATCGTGGTTCCGAAGCCGCCGAGATATTCCTTTCCGGCACGACGCCTCTCATTCAGCTAGGTCGCTTAGCTGAAAAGGAAACCTGTAACATAAGCACATACCCACTGTTTATTAATTCGCCTGCCACAAAAACGGTCTTTATTGATCGGCCGATTATCGCGTGGGATGAAGTCAAACCTCTAACATTTGATGGTACCCGTAATACCTTCAAAGATGATTACGCTGCGCTAATTTATGTCTCCGAAATACAATTCGAGGACGGCACCACGTGGACAGGAGAGACAAAATAATCTGATGGGAAACAACAGTTCGACGGCGAAAAGATCGCTTTCACAAATATTCTGCAGAAGGACGCGGTCGAACGAGCTTGACGGTTTAGGCAACGATAGCTTCGTGTTTACCGGAAAAGACAAGCAAAAGCACGGGAACCTCTTCCTGATACAAAGGCAATGTCGTCGTCAAAGTTTTCGCACCTTCCGCTGAAACAGCCGTGAGACTTACCAAGTATGTTGATTTGATGCCACCATCGAACAAGTGCTCCCAGCCGCTGCCTCGCTAACCGGCTTTCTCAAGAAGTCTCCTTGTGTAGGTGCTTGAGTTCCTATCGTTCGGTGCGGCTGAAAGGAATGAGCGGGGCGGCAGATCCAAACTAATGATGAAGTCGAAACAAAAATTGCTCGGGACCGTTGTCTTGACTCTGGACTGTGTTGGCTCTTCGTATCCCCACGCTGAAATACCTTTACGCATCGGATATTTGTTGGCCTCGATGGAGTGAGCCTCTAGCAGGATGGAAGCAAGTTTTTTATACAAGGCGTATCAGTGCCGAGAGTTTGCCCTTAACCCTCACGCAACGAAATGATCTGCAAAGTAGATAACAGCCCCTGAAGCGTTAAGCCGCCACGTGCGAGGGTGAATCATGGAGATCCGTAATGCGATTTAAACGAAGCAGAGTTAAATTACCGCTTGTTCTGATTTGCCTTGGCCTTTTAACAGGGTTCCCGATTTCGACGATCAAAACAGCGATACTTCAGGAACGGAACGATGCAGCGATACATAACGCCAAAGGCCTCGAGTTATATCGGTCCGGTAAATTCGAGGACGCGGTCAAATATTACCAACAAGCGATCAAACTGAGGCAAGATTATTCTGAAGCTCACTACAATTTGGGCGACGCTTATTTCCAGTTAGGGCAATACAAGAAGGCTGTTGACGAATATAAGCAATCCGTACGGTTTCAACCAGAATGGGCAGCGGCGCACAACAACCTGGGTACGGCTTACTACAAGCTGGGCGAGCAAAAGAAAGCAATTGAGGCCTACAAAGAAGCAATTCGACTTAATCCGAAAGCGGCCGCGACATATTTTAACCTCGCTGAGACGTATCTTGAACGGAACAACCAGCAGGCGGCAGTAGAGCAATACGAAACGCTCAAGACAATAGATCCATCGCTCGCAGAAAAACTCTACATCTTAATCTACAAACCAATGGCCACGGTTTTTGCCTCAGGCAGCGCCAGGTTAAGCATCATTGTGGCAGACTCCCAAGGTGTTCCAGTGAATGACCTTAGTCAGGACGATTTTCAGGTGTTCGAGGATAGCGTATCGCAAACGATTTCCTCTTTCTCGAAAGACGAGGTTCCGCTTGTTTACGGGCTTGCTATTGATAACTCAGGCAGTCTTCGCCCCGCATTTGGCCTCGAGATCGACGCATGCAAGGCCATAATCGAAAACAATTTGCCCACCGATGAGACTCTACTGATCCGATTTATCTCTAGTGACAAGATCCAAACGGTCCAGGAGTTCACGTCGGACAAGAACGTGCTCAATCGGGGGCTTACGGATGGCTCATACATAGAAGCTGGCCAGTCAGCTATTCTGGATGCAGTTTATCTTTCAGCTCAGCGAGTCGCCCAATATAAGTTTGCGAATAGTCAACTTCGGCGCGTCATCATCCTTGTTACCGATGGAAATGAGCGCGCCAGCTATTACAGCATGGAAGATGTTCTAAAATTCTTGCGTAAGGTAGACGTAAAGCTTTTTGCTATCAGTCTTAGTAAAGACGACAAGAAAGGCGCCGGACTTAACCAGAACCAACCGCAACGTTCAGTTGATCTTCTAACGAAACTCGCAGGCGAAACTGGAGGGCAAGCTTTCTTTCCCAAATCCTTCCCAGAGTTACAGACTGTGATAAAGCAAATGATGGATTTGATTCGCAAGGAGTATGTCATCGGATTTAAGCCTGTTGATTCAGTGGGTGCGGGTACGTATCGGCACATCAGCGTGCTCCTCTTAACAAAGCCCGGACGGGAACAATGGAGCGCTCGGACTCGTGCGGGTTATGTGATTTCTCCAAAATAAAACGAGGACTTCCGACTGCTGAAGGATCACGAAAGATTATCATCGATGCTACTTAAGTAGGTTGGGTGAGGAGGTGCCTCAGTGAAACCCCAAGCAATGCGTATCTCAAATTGTCTGTGTTGTCTGGTCGGGATCTTGCTTGCGTCGGCAACGACGCAAGCGCAGGCGCGAGATCGCGTAGTCGAATGGTCGGCCCATCCCCTTGTGCAAATTAATGCTTCAGCTGTAGCCGGCACCTTATCTGATGTAAAGGAGGCTGTGGAAATCGTTGACGTAAGAGTCGGAGATCTGTCGATTACCCTTGGTCGTCCCTTTTTAGCTGGTGACGATTGGTTGAGAGGTTTATGTTTCAGAATGAAGAATATTTCCGGCCGGCCAATCATCGGGGCGCGTCTTTCATTTGGATTGCCTGAGACAAAGGGTGGAAGTAACAGTCTCGGATTCTCAATGGAGTATGGGAGAGGCGAGAGCACAGGAATTCCTTCCGATGAGCAGAAGATAGTGATGCCCAATGAAGAGTTCGAGTTGAAATTCAATGAAAAACAATATCAACGTTATAGGCAATTTGTTACGAGACAGAGTAGCCTTTCCAGTTTTAGCAACGTATCGATCAAGTACTTAGTAGTGAAGTTTGAGGATGGATCGGTTTGGCTCGGCGGATGCCTGCGTGCGACCGACAAGGCCAATTCATGCACAGCGGCAGCATAAGTGAGTGCAGCGGATAGGAATCGTTTCATCGACAACTAACCGGTCGATGTAAGTGACTGCCGAACGCTGAAGCGCATCATCGTTAGAACTCTTAATTGTCGTGTCCAAGAAAATTATTGAGACAATAAGCGAGATGGTAGCTCACACGGCTATCCGTAAATCTCGTGCGGCTAAATCCAGATTTGAACCCAAACGTTCTCAAGCTGAGGATTCGAGAGGCGTCTACCTTTCGAGTTGCGCGGCTATTGCGGAGCACTTTGCTCCTCTTGGCTTCAAATATGCCAAAAGCTGTCAGCATTTTACGAACCAGAAAGATGATTTAACTTGCAGAGTATCTTTTCAGTCGAGCCATAATAATACTTCAGGAGAATATGTTGCCCTCTGGATACATGCAAACGTCGGGTCTAAGCGGCTCAAAAAATGGAGGGCGCGGCAATCTAATCCATTAGCTCATCGGGATGCGCTCGCCGGCGGGCAGATTGGGAATTTGCTTGAAAAGCCGAGTTGGTATGAATGGAATCTGGCTTCTTCGTCTGAGAGAGAAATTGTAATTCGAGACGCTATATCTACGATTGAAAATATTGCCCTGCCTTACTTCTCTCAATTTGAAGATGTTGCGGCGCTCGCAAAGCGGCTTGAATTTGGAGCGGTTCCGTCTTTAGACGTTGGTAATGCTATTGAGTTCCTGTTGTGCCATAATTTTAAACCTTCTGCCATCGCTCATGCTCGCTGGTTTTTGAATGCTCATAGCAACATCATGCCTCAATATTTGGAGCTTGTTGAAAAGTTCAGAGTAGCTGGCATTCCAGATGTACGAACTCTATCGTATGCCGAAAGGTTAGCTCTAGTCACAGTCACCTATGGTTTGTCGCTATAATCCGCACGAGTTCTAACAACTCAATCAACCCGTCGCCTTAATAGCCCGCCGCCTTAATAGAATGCTTTCATGCTATCACTTGCCGCGTTGATTGAATGCTGCTCGTCGGCGCGGGTTAATTCGGGCGTTAGGCCTTCGATGGTGCTGGTACCGTAAGCCTTGAGATAACTCGTTCGTGCACTGAATGGTGCCGACACTACGACTCTGCGAAAGTTTTTCACGGATTCCTCTATCGTGCTCCGGCAGACCGAAGCCACGCTCTTGCAGCGGCCAGTGCTTGTTCACGCTCATAATTTCCCTGGCCCATCGCCATGCCGAAATTCATCCCCGTCACTCGTTGCAGCTCGAAGGCAGCAGAATCGCAAAATCTAACGTTCGGATAGAAGGTTCCCTCGTCATCAATCAATATCTTGCATACTTCGATCAGGCGCCGGTTTGTCGTCCCGTTAAATGACCTCCAGATGTTGCCATACCTCTGATGGTCAGCCTCTTGAGCTTGTCTCAATTCATTCAGGAGAAAAGCGAAATCATTCTCACCCCCGTAGTTCAGGATCAACTCACACGCTGGGCGCATGCTGTTGAATTCCAGATTGTCATGCTCTTTAAGCACACGGACCGCGGCGGCGATTGCCGCTTGTATGAGAGGATGCTCCTTGTCCTTAATTATGAAGGCGGAGATAACGATTGCATCACGGGAGTTGGCCGCGAGAGATTGGGTGAGCAGCTTGACGGCTAGAGCGTGGTGTGGGTAGTTCAGTCCGATCGTCACGGCCGTGCCCCACGGATGATCGCGGGCACGCCTTAGAGCTTGCGCGATCAATCGCTCCTCCAGGTCCTCTCTCCCAGACTTGTCCAGGGCTTCGGCTAGCAGCGCTAGCTGCGGCATTCTTCTTCCATGATCCTCTAGGATCTCAGCGATGGTTTGACGGGGTACTCCCATCGAGCAGTAGTAGGCGGTAGCAATACTGAGCCAGCGCTCACGGTCTTGACCCACGTTGCTCTCTATGAGTCGGTAGAGACATCGGTGCTGCTCCCACTTTGGCTCATAGTACATCGTGAGGTATAGAGCTGCTTTGTAAATTTGCTCGTAGTCGCCTCTGGAGAACGCGCCGGCAAGTTCTAGTCGGAGAAAGTCTAAGCTCGTACGCACCTTCTCATGAAGAGTCGCTTCTCTGACGCTCGGCACCAGCAAATTGAAGTCTTCTTCAGCGATCAAATCCCAGTACTCCGGATTCTCAATCTGCGGTTTGCGCAAGGGGAAAACGTAAGTATCCCCCCGAGCAACGTAAGGAAACCGCGGGCCGTCTGGTAAAGGCGCGCTGCTTTTCTGGTCGATCGCATAGTACCTGAGAAAGAACACGGAATTATCAGTGGAATCGGATCTCAACAAACTAGGAAAGGCTCTGAGTATTCGTACCTTCGCGCGCATCTGGAGCAAGGACATGTGCCAACGATTCTGGCCTGGGGGAATAGTTCCGGATTCGGTTACTTCAACTACTTCTCCGCTAATCAGGTAATCGGCAGTTTTAGCGAGCCTCTCCAGCGACCACGGCGAGATAGGCCTCGCCTGAACAGAGATAGAGTGTATGACTACAAAGTAGAAGAGGCATTGAAGAAGAAGTTTGCGCAAACGCGTATTGTTTAGGTTAGCCAGAATTTGTGATCTCCGATTGTAAACGGTGACTGCGCTCACTGCGAATGGAAAACGTGTCTTTAATGCGCCACAGCTGAGGGAACGCCGCCTCTTTTTTCCAAGGCGACATAATAATCGCCGAGATTTTGATTGAGAGCGATCTCGTTGAGCGAAGTCAGTGAGGAACGGCGATCAGTGTTTTGGCCGGAGCACAGATTATCGCTCCTGACAGTCTTCGAATAATTAACGGAATAGGTCCGCGCCGGAAGCGGAATCAAAAAGCGGCAAGAAAACTTTTGGAAGCTTCCTCGCCGCTCTCTTCATAACTCTCGTCATGAAATGCGATCACCGTCCTCACCCCGGCAATCGCTGGACGAGCACGTTCAGCGCTCGCCTAGTTGCCCGGATTCTACCAACCACCCCGGCGATGTACAAATCGATAACCAGATTCGCGGTTAGTCTTGCGGCTCCTGGTGATGGTGGCATAATTGCGGAAGTTGTCATGATCCAAAAACCGACCAGCGGACGGCTGCTTGCAGCATTACGGCTTGCGTTATATCCAGCTTTTGAGCCGGCGGCGGAGAAGCGTTTCGAAGCGCTTACAATGGAGGCCGAGAATGCTCGGGTATCTGGAGACCTGGCTAAAGCCGAGAAGCTTTATTTGACGGCAATGGCTGAGGCGCGGGCCTCATCTGATCCTTCGCATTTGAACCAGACCCGCTATGGACTCGCGCAAGTGTACCAGGAGCAACGGAGATATCGTGAAGCGGAACGCATTTTTAGAGATCAGTTGGAAGCGGCCATAAATTCTCCGCAACCAAATACCCAGGTTCACGCCGGCCACATGTGCCTCGCGCAGCTCTATGAGGCTGAGGGTAAATTCGCGGAAGCAGAGGAGCATTTCAAGGCGGCAGTGCTAGAAACCGAGAAGCCAGAATTATCGCCTGGCCGAGGGTTCTTGTGTTCCACTTCGATGTGGCTGGCGAGGTTTTATGTTGAGCAGCATCGATACAGCGAGGCTGAACCAGTTTTCCAACGAGTGTTGGAAATTTACGAAGAAGATAGCAGTCTCAACTCCTGCTTGCCCCACTATCTTGCGGAGTTCGCGAAAGTATACGAGGCTCAGGAAAAATATGATAAGGCAGAAGAATTGTATCGTCGTGCGCTGAGGTTTTGCGAAGAGTTAGGCGACGGCTCCCCTAGCTGGGTGATCAGGCGGGCACTTGATAATTTGGCTGGATTCTACCGGGCGAGGGGCCGCTACCTTGAGGCAGAAGAGCTTTGCCGCCGATGTCTACTAATTGTAGAGGAAAGCTTAAGATCTGAGACTGCCTTATGGACAAAGGGTTGGCTACGATGGCGCTATAGGAAAGAGCTTGAGGCTCTGCTCAGCCGGAGTCAGCTTCCGATTAGCACCGCGCTCGACAAGCTTGCCGAGGTGTACGAATGTCAAGAGAAATATGCGGATGCTGAGCCTCTCAGGAGACGTTCGCTTGAAATCATGAAACGTGCCTGGGGTGAAACAAACTCCTGGCTGTGGGTTGACTCACTTGCAGCCTATGCAAACGCGCTGCACAAAGTCGGCCGAGAACACGAAGCCACTACAATTGACGAGCGTGTGAAGGCGATACGAACGAAGTATCCGCCAGGCTCTGTTCGCTCCTCTCTACGATTTATGTCGATACCGGTGAAGAGAAATCTTCGTTGGCGCTTCGCTACATTCGTAAACGCCATTCTCCATCCTTCGCTTCGCTAAAGAATACCTCGCTTGCGACAACTGATCGGCTTCGTCCCCTTTGGTACCACTCTGGAGCCTTGCGCCCGGAGTAGCTGATAAAAGGACAACATCAATCAGAGACTCTCAGCAACCCGAACAACCCACGCGCGTTGCTCTGGCGTATCTGGAACAGAGCAGCCTCTGGCATCTTCGATCTTTTGAAACGCTTCATCAACTGAAAGATCACCGAGTGCCAAAACACAAGCCGCAATCAGCGCAGACCTTCCGATACCTTGACGACAATGTCTTACCAAGCTCTTTCCTTGTCTGAGTTGGTTCGACAGTGAGCGCGCTAAACTTAAAGCCTCGATTTTCGATGGAGGCACATTCCTGTCTGGTATAGGAAATGATAAGTAGGAAATGCCATTTGCTTCGCACAAAACTTGTTCTTGAGAAATATCAAGTTCAATGATTTCCTGTGGCTCGAGCAATGAGACAACAGCGCCGACGCCGGACGTTTTCAACGATTGGATTTCATCTTCAAGCCAACCACCCCCACGCGGACGCGGCATGATGCCTAACGTCCAGATTCAACTCCGCTGATCCAATGAATCTTTACCTGCATGTAATCAAACGAAGCACCAACTTGTTAAATAGACCATTCAATAATGGATTCGTTTCCTAAGATCAGCAATCGCGCCTAACATCCAATCGCTAATCAGAGAGGAAACATTCGGTTCTTCTGCAAAATCCTTCCTCTTATTCCAGATATTCAGTTCCCGAGAAAAGAAGCCAACCGTGAATATGTTATGTCTCAGGTAGATGATACTAAACTTGCCGATAGTGCGATCTTGCGGTCTTACGACAACTTGGTCTTTGCCAAAGACTATGGACCAACGTTCAGGTTTAATTTGGCGAAGTTCATCCGCCAATGCTCTGAGCTTTGGCTCTCTTTCCTCTCGTAAGGATTGGGAGTTCAACGTCGACACTTTTTTACTGCCATACGAACACTTTCAAAATATCACTTAAACGAAGACCGGACTGATGCTTCAGCGGTCGAAATAAAATAGCGTCGTGCGGTAAGGATCGATGAGAGAGACCCTGATTCTGGTTGCGCTAAACGCTTATTGGACTGCCTTGACGTTCACACAGTTACTTGCTTGCTATGATATCCGACTCCACAAGAACCTCGAACAAACGCTTGCCAACAGCCCGACAGTGTTCCACCTTAAATAGCTCTGGCTCGAAACTCGATGAGAACACGCGCGAAATAACGTGACGGGCATCCTCTGGCGAGTGAATCCTGCCCAGTTGGCGAACCACAGCTGCTATTTCTCTATCGAATTCGTCTTTTGGTGCGCCACAGGCCAAAAGCCTGTAGGGATCCCATTCGTGAATGACACGCCGTACTTCTTCAAGTGCTTTCTCGTAGAGTCGCCCTTTCCGCATTCTTTCCACCACCTCTGAGGTATTTTATTCGTCCGGTACTCATGTATTACTTGCCCGTTTCCCGAACGAACGACATACCACCACTCTTTATATGTTCTGGACGACCGCCCAGACTCTTCTGCTGTGGCTGCGGACACGTCTTCCTTCACCATCTTTAGGAGAACCTGCCTGTCATGCGGTGAAAAACCGTAGGCCTCTGGCACTATCCAGAGACGGCGGTCCCGCGCCGCGTGCTGGTGGTACATCTTCAGAGCCTCCGAGTCTATTTGGCAATTCTCTCCCGACCTTAAGTTTGCGACGACCACTTTGCCAGACTTCGTACTCTCCCAATCGTTGATGAGAGCAAGCGATCTACGGTGGCCAAGAGCCACAATGATCTGACGGCCGTGTGTGTAAAAGAGACGTGCTTCGTTGTCGCCATCTCTCTTGATGTAAGCACTCCTGATGTAATTGTTTTCACCAGGCGTCATCTTCTCGGATACCTCGTACCGCTCCAGTCGGTAGGTGACCCCGGGTCTCGGGCCGACCCAGGTAGCATTACCGCGCTTCACGACCTGCGCGGAAGCCGTCGAATAGATAAGCAGTAGTGTGAAAGCGACGGAAACTCGATAGATCATCAGAGAGTCCCTAACGCGGTACTTCACCTGCTCGCGATTCCATCCAACCTCTGCTTCACCTTCCATAATGGAAACAACTCTAAGGCTTCTCTGCACGTTCGAAATAGGCTCGGATTCTGATTCGAGGCTCGGGTCGAACCTCGGTGATATGGTCCTTATATATTTGAATCTTCTCCTCAAAGTTGAATTCGTCCTCGCCTCTGCGCTCGACCTTGAGATGAACTGAAACCGTTACAAAGTCCTTGCCTAGCTTTTCGATGCTCGCCCCGTAATTATACGAACTACCGTCCGATGAAGATCCGCCAGTCGCCCCTCCGGAATTCTCGTACAAACCTTCATCAAGCATTAGGGGCATTGTCGTCATGCGCTGATCCAGCAGCTCCGCTACCGTCACGTCTATAGCGATGTGTTCCTTCGCCAATTCCGCAATTCCCGCGAGGGGAAGAAAGCGCCACGAAGACGTAATGGGGAAGTCTCCACCGTCTACCCCTTTTCGCCTCCAGCGGGGTACATCGCCCTCCAAGTCAGCACGTTTAATCATGACAACCCAGACTGCATTTCCCTGGGCCAAGGCTATCCGATTGAGGACTTCGCGGATCGTGAGGTCTGAACCAGAGAGAGTGAACTTTGGGATTTGAAAGACGTGGTTGGCGCCGTGGCCATAACCACCGCCATAGCCGTTCAGGGACTTTTCAGGCTCAAGCGTGAACCTGATGGCCCATCGCAATTGGTCCTCGGCTGCAAACAGGTCGCCATCGTTCACAGAATAGCTGTTGAGGCGGATGTTTAAGAAATTAAACGCGTGCACAGCCTCGGCAGGCGAGTAAATGTGAACGATTCCGTGATCAACTTCCATGCGGTGGTCAGGCGCAACACTCGTGATTTCCTCGATCAGTTCCCTCACAGACCGTTTCCCTGAAGGCAGCGTCTTATCGCGTGTAGCTGTGCCGGTCCTCTCCACCCACTCTATTCCCATGGGGATCTTGAATCTCCGCGCCACTTCGACTAATTGGTCCACCGGCTCATTAGCTTTCGGCACATAGTCGGTTATAGTTCCGAGCTTTTCCTCCAAGGATTCCGCCCGAGCGCCTCGAACTGCCGCGCCAAGGGTGGCCCAAAGCAGGAGGCCAGATATGATGCAAACGGTCATCCGCACGAGGCCCACCCCATCGTCTGTCTCAGATCTATGCATCAGCCTTCCTACAACCGCTGTTAAGACACGTGGCTATGAAGCCGTAAGTGAAGGTCAGGGATGCCTGACTGCGAGCTTGCTGATCGACCAAGAGAGCCTATCAAGCTTCAAACGCCAAAACCCGTCAGGCATGCGCATCAAGCATCACCACGTATTCTCATTCGCATCCTCTTGTAGAGATCACATCCTCCATCCTGTATTGATTTCCCCACCCTTACTTCAATGATTTAGTAGAAGAGCCAAGCAACAAACCTCTCAACTCTCCAATCGTGGGTCGGCGCTTATGCGTCCCTCAGCTTTTAAAGGACTCGGCTTCCATTTCGCACGCTCCATTCCAGCCGAGAAGCGCTCTTAATTAATTTCCCCCTTCTTCGTTGCGATTGTGCCCACGAGGAGCCCGCCCGACAACTCTCCGCAAAGCCTCCGAGTCCTGCTCTGCGTTTCGGCCCTGCGGGTGTCGGTCGGGCGCCCACCTCGTGTCCCAACCTCCACTACGAAGGGGAAAACGCATTTTTCAACACTAATACCAACAACCACGGACACGAAAGGAGCACTAATCATGGAGAGTCACACTAAACAATTATCCGACATTCCCAAATGGCCAGCCCTGTTAGTCGAAGCAGTCAACAAGCCCGGCTTGATCATGAAAGCTTACACGAACTTCCATTGCTACAGCGTTTCCAATCAGATGCTTGCGATTTGGCAATGCAGCCTGAGAGCGATCCCGCTGGGGCCACTAAACACCTACCCCGGATGGCAGGCGCTGGGGCGTCATGTCAAGCGAGGTGAACGTGCCCTAACGCTCTGCATGCCTTTGACTCGCAAAAAACGCAAGGAAGCAACAGTGACAGCCAGTGACGACGAACCAAGCGAACAGAAAACCTTCACCGCCTTTGTACATCGCGCGCGCTGGTTCGCCCTTGCACAAACCGAAGGCGATGACGTTCAGCCTGCGCCGATCCCGGACTGGGACGCGGATCGAGCTCTTGGCGCTTTGAACATTGAACGGATCGCTTTCACTCAGATGGACGGCAACTGTCAGGGATACGCCACGCGCAAGAGACAGATCGCGATCAATCCTGTGGCGCAACTGCCGACAAAGACACTTTTTCACGAGGCAGCGCACGTCGTTCTAGCGCACGTTCTCGAAGCAGACTTTACCGACACCGAAAGAACCCCGAAGAACCTGCGTGAGGTAGAAGCGGAAGCAGTCGCCTTACTTTGCTGCGAAGCGCTTGGCTTGGAAGGCGCCGATTTTTGCAGGGGTTACATCCAGAGGTGGTTATGCCCAGCAGTTGGTTACAACGGCGATGCCATTCCTGAGAAGAGCGCACAGAAAATCTTCCGCGCTGCAGATCAGATCTTGAGAGCAGGGCGAGTGGACCATCAAGAAGATGAGAGCGAGCAATGAGATTCGCTCGACACAGAGAAAGGTCAGGCAAGCGCAGCAACGCTCGCCTGACCCACACACCAAACTTTCACCGTATAGGAGAAGAATTCGATGCTGAGACAAAACTCTAACACATCGCGACCAAACATCGGGACACGCTTCGCACTGGGCCAAATCTTCATCACGCCAGGCGCGCAAGAAGCTCTCGAAATTGCCGGCGAAACAGCAATTCAGTTTTTGCGCAGGCATTTATCTTGTGACTGGGGCGAACTGTCTGAGGAAGACGTGAAGGAGAATGAACTTTCGCTGATTGAAGGCTTTCGTCTGCTGAGTGCCTACAGAACTGCAAACGGTCAAAAGATAATCTGGATCATCACCGAGGCCGATCGCAGTGCTACGACCATCTTGTTACCCAGTGAGTATTAGCCAAAAGCAACACGCGGCGCGAGTGCGGTAAACACTCGCGCCGCACCCACCTGCATGAAACACTCAAACAAAAATGGCCCATCTCTTATGTCACTCTCACCTCACATCGCAATAATTCCACTGAGTTCATCAACGAATAGTCGTCTTATAAGCCGAGATGTTGAAGAACTCAGGGCTGAAGCTGGTCCAATAATATTGGTAGGCGAAAGACTCTTGACAGCCGAGGCAATGCGATTGCTAATGCGACTTGATAGAAATTTGAGAGAGGCCCGGTCTCAATTTAATCAGGATTGGTTTCGTCGAATAATGCGCATACGCGTGAAGGCTGTCATACGTCTTCATAGACGGTGGGGAAAGGTCGATCCACCTCCCCTGCTTCCACTGGGCACTCTTCGTAGACGATATCACGCGAATCTTGCGAGATACTTGTACTCCGTTCGAAAGGACTACTAACTTTTAAATACCCTTTCGTGTTTCTCTTCAGGCGAAGCGTTCGATGTCGTGATGCGAAAAATAGTCTCAGGTAAAGAGTCGAGTTGTTATAGCTTAGGTGAAGTGGGCGGCGAGTAAGGCAGATCGTAATCGGTGGTTCGCTCGCACGGCTTGAAAGCGATCTCCTTTTTCAGGGCTTCGGCATCGAGGAGTACTTTCGCACGAAAGGCGCTATCACTCTTGATCGATTTCACGCTGTTCGAATCGCTCTGAACGGCGGGTTGCGCGATCATCCAGTAACGCCCAGGAGCAAGGTTGCCCATCATGAACGTGCCATCGTTCGCGACAGTCCCTTCAAAAACTCGAAGCAGGTCTTCGCTACTGTCACGTTCCGCGGGAACAAGGTAGAGGCGCATACGCGGCGGCAGGCTTTGACCTGCCGCGACTGAGAGGCGACCGCGGATGCTGGCTGCGCCTTCGGTAATCGTCACAGTAAGACCGGAAACACGCTCGCCGGGTTTCAGTGTAATTCCGTCGCGCGCAACCACAAGGCTTGCAGCTCTCGCGGCGACCGTTTGCGTTGCTCTCATTGCTATCGACCGGACATACCAGCCACTGGCAGGCGGGTGGGGATCGATTCGGTACGAACCCGGGGGCAAATTCTTCAGCGTGAAAGATCCTTTCGCATCGCCAAGTCCTGTGCTTACATAATTGGTCACAGAGAGCGATACGTCCGCAAGCGGGTCGGTCTTAGCTGCAACATTAGCTTTCTTTTCCGGCTCGTACCGACGCCCGAACACGATCGTTTCCTGTGCGGCGGTTTCCCGACGTTTACCGCAGCCTGGTTTTGGATCGTTCTCGAAGACTAAACGCCCTTCGATCGAAGCCAGTGGCGCAAGAGTTAGAATGATTCCGGTCACGTCGGCGCCACGCACAGTGAGGCGGCGTGGCTGCGATCTTAACTCGTCGCGGCTTTGCAAGAACTGAAAAGCGGACACTTCATATTCGCCATCGGCGACGCCATAGATGGCAAAGCTGAAGTTGTCATTCGAGCTTGCAGACGCGCCCACAAGGGAGGAGCGGTCACGCACGTCGATAAGGTTGATCGCGGCGCCCGATGAGAATTGGGTCTGGGACTCGCCGACACCCACAACTTTGCCGCTGATCGCATGTCCCGGCTCGGCGCGGTACTGAATGTCAGCCGTCATTTCTTCACCATCGCGCACAACGACTTCCGAAGCGGTATCCCGCGTCGACGAAGGAAAGTAGGTCGGTGTGTCATTATCGTATCCGGTCGGAGCGATTAAGCCGATGCCCGGTTTTGCCGCCCAGATGAGATAACCCCCCGGCAACAAGCCATAGAAGCGATACACACCCCGGTCGTCGGTAGCACGTTCACCGAATCCCGTCGAGGGCATCAACGGCTTGTCTGCTTCATCCCGCACGCGGATCGCGTACACGCCAACTGCTACCAAAGGCCCCTTTGGACCAGTTACCGTGCCGGTTATGACGCCTCCTTTGAACAATCTTATGGTTACCGAATCGCCGATGTGATAGTAGCTTTGCGCGTCGGTGGAACTTGGTTGCGACTCCGGAACATAGCCGGGAGCGCTCGCCGAGACGCGATAGAGACCAGCCTCCAGGCCCTCGATCTTGAATTCACCACCGATATCGACTGTCCCCCTTTGCGCGCGTGTGGTGCTGCCAAGCGAACTGGCGTAAACAACAGCGCCCGACAATGGTTCGCCGGCAGAATTGACGACGCGACCTGTGATCATGCCGTTGGGTCTTTCGGAGGGCGTTGTGCTTCCCGCGGCTTGTTGTGCCCAACACGTGGACGCCATGGAGATGAACTGCGCAACGATTATGAGAAAGGAAGTCTTCGGCTTGCTCAGCATCACGGGCCTCCTTGCTTCGGCGTCAGATCGACAACGAAAGTGACCTCAGATTCGGAGCCGTTTGTGACGCTGACCAGTTGCTTCTGTGGCGGAACTGGACGAGACGGAGCCGCGGACCCCCCAACACCGACCTGGACCGTTACTTCGTACGTGCCTGGGGCGAGGTTCTTGATGACAAACTGACCACGGGCGTCAACGACGATGCCGGTACCGTTACGCTCGCCTTCGCGTTTGCTATTGACGTAAATTCGTGAATCGACGAGTGAGGCGCCACCTTCCAGTCTGACCGTCCCGCGAATAGCGCCGGTGCCGTAATTAATGATGATGAGCAATCCCGAAACTGATTGCTGGATGTCGAAGCCTTGAGTGACGCCAATGCCGTCGTGCTCCATCCGCGCAATCGACAGTGGCGTATAAGTAGGCGCTGAAGTGGATGCATTGATCGATACACGACCCGGCCTCAAGCCATTAACCTGAAAACTTCCATCTGGCGCCACGATCGAACTCCCACCGGGGGGATTTTCACTGTTGGTTCCCGAGGCCACGCGCGCAAAAATCCGCAACTTAGGTAGCTCGGACAACAGGTCCTTGGTGATCATGCCGTCAGCGACGACGACGCCACTCACGCTCAATCCCGGAATCGCTTTGAGTTCTAATCCGCGGACGTTGTGGTCGACGACTTCAAAGTTGACGGGATCGCTATAGAAGTTTCCCCCGTAAAATTCAGACGTAGCGAGGGCTGTGTAATGACCAGATGCAAGTCCCTCGAAACTAAATTCTCCCCGGTCATCAGCCTGTAAGCCAAAGCTGGGTACAGGCGGTCCCTTATCCTGGCGCACGATCGTGAATCTGACGCCGGCCCGTGGGATCGGCAATCCGGTTTCCACATCAGTCACACGTCCTGAGACAGCGTAGGTTTGGGTAGCACTCCCAAGCTTGATATCAATGTTCTTAGCTTCGCCACCTTCCTTCAATTCGACAATGGCGCCCTTTGACTGATCGCGCACATCGGGATGAAAAGTACGCTCATGACGGCCGCGAAGAACGCCGTCACTCGAGTCGTAGCCGACGCTTACTTTGTAACGACCACCCGACAAACCGTAAATTCGATAAACTCCGCGATCGTCGGTTTGATACATTTGGTCGTAGGAAGGGGAAGATCCATATCGTGATGGAGCGCCATGCTCATCAACCAATTGTAGAGAGACGCGCTCTTCAACCACCGGGTTGTTATCGGCGTCGGTGACTCGCCCTGTGATCACCGCGCCTCGGACAAGTCTTAAATCAATGTCGGATACATCTTCATTGGCGCTCAGATTAATGCTCTGGACGGAACCGACTTCGGGAAAGCCATATCTCGGAAGGGGCCCGGGCTCAGCGATTAGACCTGGAGTGACTGCCCATATCTGATATTGACCTGGCAGCAATTCTGAGAGGCGATAGCGGCCTTCACTGTCCGTGAGAGATCTCGCGGCAGCGTCGCGCCGATTGACTGTTTGTCCTGACACGGCGACAACCGGAATTCCCTCTGCCGGGCTGCCGCCCAGCGTCACGCGACCCGAGATCGAGCCGATTGGCTTCGGCTTAACATCGGGAGTTTGAGCTCGAGTGATCGATCCCGGGCTGGCCATGAGGGATCCTCCAGCACAATATCCGAAGTTCAGCCCGTTCCGTGGGCATAATCATGGCACCGCCCTTCTATGCGAGCAAGAGTCAGTGGAACGTTGGATCCGAGATTAATGACGTAAGAAGTCGTGACTTGGTTTGATTTCCCTGCGCTGACTCGCTTCTCTGAGTAAGTCAGTTCCCTTCGCACACTAGGTATGGTTGCGCATTAAGCTGCGTAACTCCTCCACAATGTTCAGCACATGGTAAGCTCCGTGAAACATGGGTTTCCGGTACAGCTCGTGAAACGGAGAGAACTATATGTCCGAAATGACTGTCTCCGATCGAGCGCGTGGCTGCATCCTCGCGGGTGCGATTGGTGATGCGATGGGCGGTCCGTTTGAAGGCCGCCCCGGTCCACTTCAATTCCATGAACATACTGACTGGTCAATCTCAGATGATTCGCAACTAACTCTTGCGACCTGCGAATCAATCATTGACGTTGGCGTAGTCTCGCCGGAATGCATCGCGGCTAGGATGGTTCAGTGGTTTCGAGCCCGACGCATCACTGGCATGGGTGCCAGCACCCTGAAGGCGCTTCGCGATCTCGAGGCGGGAGCTCACTGGGCTTTGGCCGGTGCCAAGGGGGAAATGTCGGCGGGGAATGGCGCCGCAATGCGGATTGCACCCCTCGCCTTCCTTCTTGATCCAGCAATGTCGCAACATCGCCAAACGATTCGTGATGTATGCCGTATAACGCACCACAATGAAGAAGCGTATGTGGGTGCGCTAGCCATTGTGGCAGCGATTCGGTCGCTCGCTTTCGGGCAATCATCATCGCCCAATGGCTTGTTCCAAGACGTCATCGAGTATCTCCCCGATTCCCGTGTTCGCGACCGGATCGCGGAACTCACCCGTCTTCCGGATGACCTGACCGTCGCCGAAGTTGCCGGGCAATTTGGTTCATCCGGATACGTGGTCGATTCCGTTCCAATGGCGTTGTACGCTGCACGTTCGATTGCTCACCTGCCACTTGGTGCAGTACTTCGGGGCGCAATCGAAGCGGGAGGTGATACTGATACGATCGCGTCGATGGCCGGTCAAATCGCCGGCGTTTGGATCGGCGGCTCACAAATCTCACTGGAAATGATCGAGCTACTTCCGAACGCAAGTGACATATTACGAATCGCCGACGAATTTGCAGGCACACTGGAAGCCTTGGCATAACGCTTGGTTACGCCGATCGCAGAGACGCACTTCTTAACTTGCGATTTGTTGTCCACGCGGTTGTGAATCGCCGCCGGCCACCCCTAACGTTCGGCGCACCTATCAAGCGAAGTAACCAAATGAGTAACGAAATCGAAAAGCTTCATACTGCGATTCGTCGCTATTGTATGGACCGGTATTCATACTGGACGACGAAGTATGGTGAGCTTGTTTCCGCCGGAGAGCATCGCTCAGGCTACGCATATACCAAGGAAGCACTCTGCACCTTCCCTCGTTACAATGTGCTGAATGCCATACTCGTCGATGTTGAGCGTCATCGTCCAGACGATTTTATTTCTCTTGATGAAGCGAAGCGTGTGTTCAAGGCAGTAGTTGCTAATGCTCAGAATATCTTTACACAACCAGCGAACGGTAATCTTGAGCAGCAAGTAATGAACGAAGAGCGCGAAGCTCTCAGCAACTTCATCGCTAAAATAACCGAGAATGACTTGTCGTTGGTTGGGCCTCTATTTTACCGACGTGTTTTGACCGCAGAAGAGGGCGCTACAATCTGGGACAGATTGCGGATGGATTGGGGTATCAAGGAGGGGTATTGGTATCCGTTAGCGGATCGCAAAAGAGAAGATATTGAGGCTTTCCAAGACGCTTACTTCGAGAAGGAACTCGGGACAGAAAAGTTACGCACGATACTTCACGCTCACGGAATAGAAACATTATGGGAGATGCGCGAAGATGGTGTAAATCACGAGCTGGAGCTGTCTGTCTTTGAACCTTATTATGATGGTAATGAAGGCTATTGGTGCGACAGTTCATTTGAGTGGATCATTTACGCATCGCATGAAAGCTCAATAACAATTGGTGGATGGTTGTTACCTGAAATCAAGAGTGTCTGGTCAAATTGGAAGGAGCGAGTGTGGACGACGTCTTTTTTTGGCTAAGCGCAAAGAGAGGTCTACCACTGCCGCTTTTACGTTGGCACCTGCAAATGTCATTACACATTTTGAAACTTATCTCCCAGGTTGAGCTTTTGTTTCGACTCCCAAAACTATGACACAGTCTCGGACTGCTCAGATTTTCGTTTTGTTGACGATTGTAATTTTGGGATTCGGGCTTGCACAATCTTTCGGGCAATCGCAACTAGCCAACGCCCGGAAGTTTGACGAATTTGAAATCGGGATCGGTAGTCCTCGAAATTGGTGGGTAAGTAACATTCGGGAGCAAGAAAAGGAAATGAAGACGCGCCTGCTTCGCTATGCCACGGCGCTTCGAAAAGAACGAGCGCGAGCCTACATTATTGGCTACAGCCCGCGAGTTGTTGAGTGGGAAATCTATAACAGATCCTATGGTGAGATGAGAGCAGGACAGGCTCGGGAGAGACTCTCAGAGTTTTTCGATTACAGACGTATTGCGGGCGTCGATGGTGGATTTCGTGAATTTGCAACCACAGAGCTTTGGATTGTTCCTCCTGGCGCTGAGCCACCCAAGCCGACACCAACTGTCAAGCTAGAAGACGTTTCACAATGCCCGTTCCTGCGTGTCATTGGTTTACCTTATGTACCGATACCAAACGTGCCTTATGAATTCAAGGCTATGGTTGAATCGAATGACAAAAAAATTAAGCCAACATTCGCATGGAGAGTGTCGCAAGGACAGATCATAAAGGGTCAAGGCACAGATACGATCAGCCTGGATCTGCCAAAAGAGACCATCGGACGTGTAGCCATTTCCTTAGATTTAATTGGCTATTCTTTCGAGTGTCCTGTCGAGTCTACTCACTCAATAGTGACGACGACCGTTGGCCTCAGCCATTTTCTGTTCGATGCATTTGGAAATATCCATTGTGAAGATGAATTGGCACGACTAGATAATTTGGCCAGCACGCTACAGAATGATCCTACTCTACAAGTGCATGTTGTCATCTATGGGGGCCGAGTTGGATATGGCAACGAAGCATTGGCCCGCGCTGCTCGAATGAAGAGTTATTTGGTGATGACTCGGGGTATCGAAGAAGCACGGGTTCTTACTATTGACGCTGGCTTTCGCAACGAATTGTCGGGTGAACTATGGCTCTCTTCGAGAGGCACAGGAAAGCCTATAGTTACGCCAACAGTTGACCGCAAATACGTGAAGAGAAAAGGCCGAGTTAAGGTAACAAACTCTCCTTGTTCTTACGGGTGAACAAGTAGACTCGCACTCTTAATATCGCATCTCCATGCCTCTCTCTATATCCTGCGCAATCTTCGCTCCCATCCGACTGATTATCGTTGAAGTCGCCTGGAGGCTTGCCGAATCAAGCGCGGCTTTTTGAGTGATCTCAGCGCCAGCAACCCGGCCGCTGAATTCAACTTTAGTAGCTTGATTATTCAGACCTAAGGCTGATCTTTGTCCGGCGATTGAGGTACCAGCGGCGGCATAAGCGGCGCCGGAGGCTTCTTTGCCTTGTTGAGCAGAGATGGCCGACATGCGATCACCTGTCTGGCGGTTCGCCTGGTTCACGTCACCGGCGTACCTCGTCGCGTTCTGATTGGCGCTATTAACGTATTCAACTCGCGCTCCATCGTATCCGCGCTGATGTAGAGTGAGGGGCTGCGCACCATACTTGCCGCCCAAAGAGTCGAAGCCACGCCGCTATCCCACTTGCGTACCAGATCGGCTGGTCCACCAAGGACAGGAACTTCATTGAGTCCTCTGGACCATTCCTCTTTTCGTGCCACCTGGGAATCGGTGTTCGCCTCATTCGCCTGACGTTTACTGACCGCAGTGTTATCAGCAAGCGTTCGATCCCGACCATAATTGGAGAGCCTTTCGTTGTAACCCTCAATGCCTTTAGCGGCGCTGCCGAACATTGCATATGCCTGGTTGGCTCCTGCGCGACCTGCGGCGAGCGCCGCTCCCGCAGTAGCCTGCGCAGAGGAAAGGGCCGCCGCCTTGCCGGCGATGAATCCGGCCTGGTTTCGCAACATCCCAGACTCCCTGTTGGCGCGTGCTTCGGTAGTCTGCACATCGTACTAACCCTGAGCCTGAGTATTCTGGGCTAACTGGTTCAAGCCAGCAGCTGCAGTCGTGCTGTACGCCTCAACGCCGGTGCCGATAATCATCGCCGCGAACTGCGACATAGCTGACGAGACACCTTCGTAGATCTGTCCCATCGAGAAGCGATATGCCAAATAGGGTGAGATCCATAAACACCCGCCAGCGATCGTCATCATGAAAGCCGCAATGGCAACAGTATGAACCGGTGAGGCGAAGTTGCTCTTGATCGCATACAACGAAGCATAATCCCAGACGTAAAGCGGTTCTGAATCGCCTAAGGCCATGGCCACGTTGCCAAAGA